>FWWL01003199.1_pt1 | contig 13283 bp, 10 predicted proteins | sample 2228331 | NCBI WGS metagenome assembly FWWL01 (sample SAMEA103939775, study PRJEB20133) | metagenome | reverse complement strand
TTCTTTGTCCAGCTCATTTCCGAGACATGGACTAGGCCCTCGACCCCCGGTTCGAGCTCAACAAACGCGCCGTAATCCGTAATATTGGTTACCCGGCCTTTGTGCACCGCGCCAACGGGATATTTCTCATCGACCGTATCCCATGGATCGGTGGCGAATTGCTTGGTGCCAAGGCTGATTCGCTGGGTGTCGCGGTTGATCTTGATGATCTGGACCTTAATCGTCTGACCAATGGACAGCACCTCGGAGGGATGATTGATCCGCCGGTAGGCCATATCGGTCACGTGCAACAGGCCGTCGACACCGCCGAGATCAACAAAAGCGCCGTATTCGGTGACGTTTTTCACAACGCCTTCGACGATCTGACCCTCTTGCAGGCGGTTGATAAGCTCGGCGCGTTGCTCAGCGCGGCTTTCTTCCAAAATCGCGCGGCGGCTGACGACGACATTGCCGCGGCGGCGGTCCATCTTGAGAATTTGAAAGGGCTGCTCAATGCCCATAAGCGGCCCGGCGTCGCGCACGGGCCTGACATCAACCTGGCTGCCCGGCAAAAAGGCCAGCACGCCGCCAAGATCAACCGTGAAGCCGCCCTTCACGCGGCCCACGATCACGCCGTTGACGCGTTCAGCGTTCTCATACGCTTTTTCAAGGCGATCCCAGGCCCCTTCACGACGGGCTTTCTCGCGGCTCAAAACAGCCTCGCCGCGGGCGTTCTCAACGCGCTCGAGGTAAACCTCGACCTCGTCACCCACCTTAAGCTCGGCGGCTTCGTCGCCGAATTCTTTCAAGTCAACCCGGCCCTCCATTTTGAAGCCGACGTCGATGACCGCAAAGCCAGCATCAATGGCAATGACTTTGCCGCGCACCACAGTGCCTTCTTGCGGCATTGTGCTGGTCAAGCTCTCATTAAGCAGGGCCTCAAATTCTGCCTTGCTGGCACTTACGTTCATCGTGTTCGGTCCTCTTTCATGGTTCATTGCAGGCCAGGCGGTTGGCTCCGCCGGTCTTCACCGTTCCTGTCCTTGGGAGATAGGAATGGCGCGCGTATAGAGCGCGCGCGCCCTTCTGTCCAGCTGTTACGTGCGGCCTTGTGCGCGCATCCGTGCTGTTGCCGTATGGGCTGGGTTTGGCAAAGGCGTGTGCGCCCGCCTGGGTAGAGCGGCAAGGGGAGGCGGTCTTCCAACCCAGACCGGCCCGTGCCCATGCCCCCGCGGGATTAGAGTCTTGCCACGCCTGCCATGGCCAGGGGGGCCTTGCCTTGAGCCGCACCGACACTCATGCGAAAGCTCCTCGTTGACGCGGGTCAGCAGGTGCAGAGCACCGGGCTTGTGCCTCAGGTCTCGCTTGCCGCTTGGCCGATTTGGTCAAGAAGCTCGGCAACCTCGGCTTGCGCAGCGCGCTCGGCCTCAGCCGCAAGCGCGCCGATGGTTTTACCCTGCGCTTGCAATTCGGCCTCGGCCTCCGAGCGGGCAACGTTGATGGTAACGGTCACGCTCACCTCGGGGTGAAGCACGATTTGCACTTTATGCAACCCAAGCGCCTTGATTGGGCCGCTCAGGACGACCTGTTGACGGGCGATGCTGGCACCGCCTTCAGATACGGCAGCGGCAATGTCGCGCGCTGTGACCGAGCCATAAAGCGCCCCGCTTTCAGCCGCGGCGCGAATCACCACATAGCTGTTGCCGTCGATCCGTTTAGCCACCGCTTCGGCCTCGCGCCGGGTTTCAAGGTTGCGGGCCTCAAGCTGGGCTTTCTGGGCTTCGAACAAAGCCTTGTTCGCAGGCGTTGCCCGCAAGGCTTTCTTCTTTGGTAGAAGGTAGTTGCGCGCAAACCCGTCGCGGACCTTCACAATATCACCCATCTGCCCAAGCTTCGGCACGCGTTCGAGCAAGATCACTTCCATGGCGCGCTCCTTACTTTACGACATAGGGCAAAAGCGCGAGATAGCGTGCACGCTTGATTGCGCGGGCAAGCTCGCGTTGCTTTTTGGCCGAAACGGCCGTGATCCGCGAGGGCACGATTTTTCCGCGCTCCGAGATGAACCGTTGCAAAAGCTTCACGTCCTTATAATCGATCACCGGCGCATGGGCCCCGGAAAACGGGCAAACCTTGCGGCGGCGCAAAAATGGTCTTGTCGTCATCCGCAACCCTCCTCTCACGCCCGCTTTGCAACGCGTTCGGTGCTGCGGGTGGTCTCGCGATCGTCACGCTTGTGCATTTGCGCCGAGGGACCCTCGTCGTGTTTTTCGACCCGAACGGTCAAAATCCGCAGCACATCTTCATGAATCCGCGCCAGGCGCTCAAGCTCTTGAGCCGCTGCGGCCGGGCCGTCGGAGCGCAAGAACAGATAATGGCCCTTGCGGTTTTTCTTGATCCGATAGGCAAGCGTCTTAAGCCCCCAATATTCGGTGCCAACGACCTTGGCGCCATTCTCTGTAAGGATGTTTGCGAAATGGTCGATCAAGGCCTCGGCTTGGCTGCTCGCCAAATCCTGGCGGGCGATCAGGACGTGTTCATAACACGGCATGCCGGCTCCGTTGTTGATGGCTTGCTTCCTAGGACTGGGATAGGCCAGAAGCGACCCAACCGCCGCGCCCGTCCACGAGAGGCAACGCCAAAATGCACAAACTAGCGGCGGGGTTTGCGCTTATACCGCGCAGCACGCGCGCTGCAAGGGGTTGCGAACTGACATTGGGGTGCGCGCATGACCCGCGCGTTCGTGCCGTACGCGGCCTGTCCACCCCCTCACCACACAGGGCCAACTGAGCCGCAGAGAGCGGTTCATGTTAGGAAGCTTTGAGTGAGGGCCGGGGAGGCCAGGCAGAGCGGTGGGCCAAATACAACTGTGGCCATGGTCAGGCAAGCGCCTTGGGCTTTGCAAGCGCGGGCACCCAACCGTTGCGCGCAACGCGCAAAACCGTTACGGATTCGTGACAAACCCGGCTTCGGCCCGGCCTGCGCTGTCCTGACTTTGGCTGTGCGGCCACGCTTGCGTTTGGTCAAGTCTCTGCTCTGTCAAACGCCGGCTATGGCTGACCCGTGTTGAGCGAGCAGGTGGTTTGCCAACGCATTGACCGCGCCGCGAAAGCCAGCACCGCGAGAGTCGAGCAAGCGCACGAAGCAGGAATAGGAGCCTTTCGAAGCGATGATCTGGACAGCCCTTTTAGAGCATATGCTGGCCCGTCTGGTTCGGATCGGGCGGCTTGAAATTACCTATCCCAATGGCCGGAGGCGCGTTTGGGAGGGCAAAAAGGGGCCAGAGGCACGTGTGACCATTCAGAGCCAGGCGACACTCCGCCGGCTTGTTCTAAACCCGTCGCTTGCCCTTGGCGAAGGCTACATGGACGAAACGATCGTGCCGGATGATCTTGATGCGCTTCTTGCGCTTGCGCTCATCAATCTTGAGTCGGGCCTGCCAACGCAATGGATGCGCGCACAAGAGGCAATGCGCCGCGCACTTCGGGGCATAACGCAGCGCAATCGCTTGTTTGAAGCGCGCCGCAATGCGGCCCATCACTACGATTTGTCCGATGCGTTATATGCGCTCTTCCTTGATGCTGACCGGCAATATTCCTGCGCTTATTTCCGCACGCCAAACCTGACGCTCGAGGAAGCGCAGGAGGCCAAGAAAGCCCATATTGCGGCAAAGCTCTGTCTTAAGCCGGGCCTGCGGGTGCTCGATATCGGTTGCGGCTGGGGCGGTCTTGCCTTGACGTTGGCGCAAAAACATGGGGTGCGGGTGGTTGGCATCACCTTGTCAGAAGAACAGGCCAAGGTTGCAGCTGAACGCGCCCGGCAAGCGGGGCTCACCGACCGCATCGAGATCCGCCTGCAGGATTACCGCGATGTAAGCGAAACCTTTGACCGGATTGTTTCGGTCGGCATGTTCGAGCACGTGGGACTGCCGAATTATGGGCGGTTTTTCGAAATCGTGGGTGATAGGCTGACCGAGGAGGGCGTCGCCCTCATTCACACAATCGCCCGTGCTGCCCCGCCCGGCTCGGCCGATCCTTGGATTGATCGTTACATCTTCCCGGGCGGCTATATCCCGTCTTTGTCTGAGCTCGCTCCGGCGATCGAACGCGCCCATCTCTGGCTTTGTGATCTCGAGGTTTGGCGGCTTCATTATGCCGAGACACTTGCGCACTGGCGCCGCCGCTTTGAGGCCAATGCCGATCGGGCAGCAGCAATTTACGATGCGCGTTTCGTACGCATGTGGCGATATTATCTGGCCGCCTCTGAGGCCACCTTCCGCTACGGGCGCAATTGTGTTTTCCAACTGCAGCTTGCCCGCAAGCGCGATGCGGTGCCGCTTACGCGCGATTATCTCTATCGACCTGAAGAGCTGAGGGCTGCGTCCCTTTCCGCTGCGCGCTCTGTCGCTGCGTGATGGACGCCTTTTGCAGCGAGCTTTGCGTGGGTGGCGAACGCGTCCCTGACTCTTGTTGCCGCCGCAGGCTCTCCTTTGCCCACGTCTTCGGTCCTGCCGCAGAGCAAAAAGCATGCAGCAAAAACGCCGCGCGGGCGGGGCGCAGTCATGCTGCCCTTTTTACGTCAGGTTGCCTTGCCGCATTAAGTTGGGCTAAGGCCTTGCGCGCCAAAACGTGCGACAGACCGTCCGGGCTTTCGATGGCAAGGTTCAAGGACGGCGAGATTCACGAAGGGGAATTTCGATGCGAGCATTTGTCTTTCCGGGGCAGGGCGCGCAGAGTGTGGGCATGGGGCGGGAGCTTGCCGAAGCCTATCGAGAGGCACGCGCGGTTTTCGAGGCGGTTGACGAAGCGCTTGGGCAGAAACTTTCGCACCTCATCTGGGAAGGTGACCAAAACACGTTGACGCTGACAGAAAATGCTCAGCCGGCGTTGATGGCAACCTCGATGGCGGCCTTGGCGGCTTTGTCGGCGGAAGGTTTTGGGATCACAGCGGCAGCTTACGTGGCCGGGCACAGCCTTGGCGAATATTCTGCGCTTTGCGCGGCTGGCGCGCTTTCCTTGGCGGATACGGCGCGACTTCTGCGGCTGCGCGGGCAGGCAATGCAGGCGGCGGTGCCGGTTGGGCTGGGGGCGATGGCAGCCCTCGTAGGCGTTGATCGCGCAACTGCCGCCGAAATTGCCGCCGAGGCCGCAGCCCAAGCAGGAAATGGGCTTGTCTGCCAAGCCGCAAATGACAATGACCCGGCCCAGGTGGTGGTTTCCGGCCATCGCGCGGCGGTTGAGCGCGCAGTTGAGATCGCAAAGAAGCGCGGGGCAAAACGGGCTGTTCTGTTGCCGGTCTCGGCGCCGTTTCACTGCGTGCTCATGCAACCAGCCGCAGAGGCGATGGCCGAGGCTTTGGCCCGCGTCGAAATCAACCCACCCGCGGTTCCGGTTGTGGCCAATGTCCGCGCCGAGGCGGTCTCGGACCCGGAGACGATCCGCACGGTTCTTGTCGAACAGGTCACGGGCGCGGTGCGTTGGCGTGAATCGGTGGAGTGGATGGCCGCCCAGGGCGTGACCGAGTTCTGGGAGCTTGGGGCGGGAAAGACGCTCTCTGGAATGATTCGCCGCATCCTTAAGGAGGCAATCACAAAAACGATCGCCACCCCAGCCGATCTTGCAGCGCTCAAGGCGGCGGAGAACCCCGCCTGATCAGCGCAACCGCGAGAAGCCCGCAGAAAATCGCGCGCGGGGGAGCCATCGAGAGAACGGCATGGGGTTGGCCCGCATCCGTCAGGCCGCCTTGGCACGAGGCTGCGAGCCAGGGCCGCGCGGTTTGACCCCGGTTTGACACAGCCAGCGCAAATCGTGATCTTTGCGCATGGGCTGCCTCGTGGGTGCCTTTTTGCTTTTGCGCGGGCTCTTGCACGCGCCGGCAAACCTTGCATTCCTTGCCCCAAATCCTAGTCGGAGCACGCCATGACATACGAGACCTTGATCGTGACCGAAGAGGCAGGAATCGGCCTTATTCGCCTCAACCGCCCCACTTTAATGAACGCGCTCAACGCCCAAATGCGGGCCGAGCTTTTCCATGCGATTAAGGATCTTGCTTCGCGTGCCCGCGTTCTGGTTTTGACGGGCGAGGGGCGGGCATTTTGTTCGGGGCAGGATCTTGGCGATCGTGTCTCGGTCGAAGAGCTCGATCTGGGTCGAGCGCTGCGTGAGGAATACGAGCCGCTTCTGTTTGCAATCGTCGAGTGCCCGGTGCCGGTGATTGCCGCTGTCAATGGTGTGGCGGCTGGTGCGGGGGCGAGCCTGGCTTTGGCTGCCGATGTGGTGATCGCCGCTCATTCGGCCTATTTTCTACAGGCCTTCGCGCGCATTGGGCTGATGCCCGATGCGGGGGGCACGTATCATTTGCCGCGGCTTGTCGGCTTTGCCCGCGCCATGGGCCAGGCGCTTTTTGCCGAGCGGATCTCAGCGGTTGATGCAGCCGCGCAAGGCCTCATCTGGGCCGCGGTGCCTGATGAGGGCTTTGAGGCTGAATGGCGCCGGCGTGCAGCTCAGCTCGCCGAAGGCCCAACCCTGGCCTATCGCGCCATCAAACGGGCACTCCGCGCCTCTTATACCAACGATTTGTCGGCGCAGCTTGCGCTTGAGGCCACGCTGCAGGCCGAGCTTGGGCGGACGCGCGATTTCCGCGAGGGGGTCATGGCCTTTTTGGAAAAGCGGCCAGCGCGGTTTGAAGGCCGCTGAGCGTGCTTTTCTCACGCGTCGAGCAACGCCCCGAAACCTTGAAGTCGAGACCACAGCCCCCGCACGCCCAAACAATGCCGCGTGGTCCGTGGGGGCTGCTCCCTCAAGCCTTGCGCAGGTGGCTTGCCCGCACCGCGCGCAGCGGGGATGAACGTGAACGCTTCGGCTTGGTTGTGAAGGCAGGCGGAAGCGCCCATCGTGTGCAGGTTTGACGCTGCCGATGACCTTCTGCGATTTTGCTGCGACACGACGTGCCGCTGCGAAGCGCCCCTTGCGCCAAGTGCGTGCGCGAAAACTTGAGAACGCGGGCACGCGCGGGCGCGAACACGCGGGCGCGAACAATGGGGCCGAACGGCTGGCCTGCCGAACTCAGCAAGCCTGTGTTGTTTCGGCGCTGCTGTTTTCGCCTCGGCATGGCATCCCATGCCCTTGCAGGGCTCCGGGCCACGGGCTAAGTCTTCCTCAACTGCTGGCGCGTTATCGTTGGCTTTCGCAAAAGAGGCACCAAGCAATGCGTGACCCTTTCGAGACTTACCTCAACCTTGTGCCGATCGTGGTTGAACAAACGGCGCGGGGAGAGCGTGCCTATGACATCTTTTCGCGGCTTTTGAAGGAACGGATTGTTTTTATCGCCGGGCCGATCAATGACGCGATGGCAACGCTTGTGGTCGCGCAGCTTTTGCACCTTGAGGCTGAAAATCCCTCGAAGGAAATTTCAATGTATATCAACAGTCCGGGCGGAATTGTCACTTCGGGGTTGTCGATTTACGACACAATGCAATATATCCGGCCGCGCATCTCAACCATTGTTGTGGGGCAGGCGGCGTCGATGGGCTCGCTTTTGCTCGCGGCGGGCGAAAAAGGCATGCGCTTCGCTTTGCCAAACAGCCGCATTATGGTGCACCAGCCCTCGGGCGGGTTTCAAGGCCAAGCGACGGATATTTCAATTCACGCCCGCGAAATTCTCGAGCTGAAAGACCGCCTCAACCAAATCTACGTGAAACATACCGGGCAGCCACTGAAAAAGGTCGAGGCGGCACTTGAGCGTGACTATTTCATGACCCCGGAAATGGCAAAGGATTGGGGCCTGATTGACGAGATCTTAACCACTCGTGGCAAGGCTGATCCTGAGTCAAAACCATGACAGCGTGACAAGCTTTGGGGATTGTCCGGTCCGCGAAGCTGACTTAAGCTTTACCAAAAAGGGCCCGCTAGAAGGCCGCCTGCGACGACGAGCATGAGGTAGACGATGCCCAGCCCATCCGGGACCGATAGCAAAAATACACTGTACTGCTCGTTCTGCGGCAAAAGCCAGCACGAAGTGCGCAAGCTGATCGCAGGGCCAACAGTGTTCATCTGCGATGAATGCGTTGAGCTCTGCATGGACATCATCCGGGAGGAGACCAAAAGCGCAGGGCTCAAAGCCACCGATGGTGTCCCAACGCCGCGCGAAATCTGCAAAGTGCTTGACGACTATGTCATCGGCCAAGAGCGCGCCAAGCGCATCCTCTCGGTTGCTGTGCATAACCATTACAAGCGGATCTATCACTCGGGCAAAAGCGGCAAGGGCAACGACGTTGAGCTTTCAAAGTCGAATATCTTGCTCATCGGTCCCACCGGCTGCGGCAAGACGCTTCTTGCCCAGACCTTGGCGCGAATTCTTGACGTGCCCTTCACGATGGCTGACGCGACCACTCTGACCGAGGCCGGTTATGTGGGGGAGGATGTCGAAAACATCATCCTAAAGCTTTTGCAAAACGCCGAATACAATGTCGAACGCGCCCAGCGCGGTATCGTCTATATCGACGAGATCGACAAGATTTCCCGCAAATCGGAAAATCCGTCGATCACCCGCGATGTTTCGGGCGAGGGGGTGCAGCAGGCCTTGTTGAAGTTGATGGAGGGCACCATTGCCTCGGTTCCGCCGCAGGGGGGGCGTAAGCATCCGCAGCAGGAATTTCTGCAAGTTGACACGACAAACATTCTGTTCATCTGCGGCGGCGCCTTTGCCGGGATCGAAAAGATCATCGCCCAGCGGCAAAAAGGCACGGCGATGGGCTTTCGTGCCGATGTCCGCGACGAAAGCAAACGCAGCGTCGGAGAGATCTTGCAAGCACTTGAGCCCGAGGATTTGCTGAAATACGGGCTCATTCCAGAATTCGTTGGCCGCCTGCCGGTGATTGCCACGCTCCACGACCTTGACGAGGAAGCGCTCGTTCAAATTTTGACTGAGCCCAAGAACGCCCTCGTCAAGCAATATCAGCGCTTGTTTGAACTTGAAGGGGTTCAGTTGCGCTTCACGCCAGAGGCTTTGCGCGCGATTGCCAAAAAGGCCATTGCCCGCAAGACCGGGGCGCGCGGCTTGCGATCGATCATGGAAGACATCCTGCTTGACACCATGTTTGAGCTGCCGAGCATGCGCGAGGTGTCCGAAGTGGTGGTCAACGAAGAGGTTGTCCTTGGGACGGCAAAGCCTCTCTTGATTTATACGGAAAAGAAAGCCCAGGCAGGCAAAGCGAGCTAAACCTGTTTCGGCCTTGGGGCTTTTGGTAAGAGCCTTCGGGCCATGCCGCCACACCGCCCATTTTCGAGGCCAAGCGCAGCCTCGTGCGACATTGGCTTCAGGCGATGGCGCCCGCGCGTGTGGCGCGGCCCTCGCATGCCAAGGACCGCCCACGCGAAGCAACGGAAAGCCCTAAGTCGCGAGACCTCGGGGAGGGTCCCAAGGGTCGCCCGCGCGTGGCGGACGGTGCTTTTGGGGCGCGCTCAAGCCAAACGTCCGGAAACTGTGCGCGCGGGCTTTCGGTCAATGCCGCGTTTCCTCAGGCCTGCGAACGGAGCAGAGGAAACAGCAAAGCGGCCTTTGAAGCACCCGCCCAAGTCGTTCGCGGCTCCGCTTGTGCTTCTGCCCAAGGCGCAAGCCCAAGGCTGCGCTGAGCTTCCGCCGAACGCAACGCGTCAATCAACGCGCCCGTCTTACCAAATGGGGGCGGGCGCATCCTTCATGGGCCGGGGCCCGCACCGGAGCGTTCCGCTTGCTGCAGCGCGATTTCGTATCGATTGGCCGGGCAGGGCACTTTTGGCATCGGTCGGAGAGTTGGCCGCGAGCGCCTTGCTTTATGCGCTCGCACGCTTGAGGCGCAGAGCGCGCACCCTTGCCAGCACAGCGCTGCGGCAGAGGCTCCCCAAGCCGCCTCAGATGTTCCACGACCACGAGGGCGCGGCGAGAAGCGCCTCAAGGACAGCTTCGAGCGTCTCCGTCGGCGTCATGACCAAAACGGTTGGCGCCGCCGGCGAAAGCCGCACCTTTTTTTCTGCAACTGCGTTTGATGTGCCGATAAGCCCGTTTGGGGTGAGTGTGAGCCCGTGCGTTGGCCAGACAAGGCCCGAGCTTTCCACCGTTACGGGCGCAACCGGCCACAGCGACAGCCTTGTGCCTGGAGGAAGCGCCAGCTCAAGCTCAGGCGGGGCCAGAAAAACCAAATCGGACCCGCCCCAAACCAGCGTGCGCTTGTGCGGGCGGCGCGCAAGCGCCGACAGCGCCGCTAAAGTATGATCGAGACGCCCGCCCGTAAACCCAAGTGCCAAAACAAAAGGCGCCTCAATTCGGTCAAGCGCTTTGTCAAAATCGGTGTCGTCTTGCGCAGGCACATGCCAAAGCCTTTCGGCGAGCTTGGCCCGCCCTTCGGCTGAGAGCGAATCAAGATCGCCGATCACTGCCTCCGGCATAAGCCCTCGCGCCAGGGCATGATCACCCCCAGCATCGGCCGCAACGAGCCGTGGCGCGCGGGCTAAGGCACGCTCAAGCGCCCCTGCGGGCAGCTCACCCCCGCCCAAAAGCGTAATTCCTGTGTCGCTGATAATGCGTTTGTGCATGACGCTCTGCTTGCCAAAAGAGTGCCGCGGTGGCAATTTTTGCCATGATCCCGGCGTCAAAAGTCCAAGAATTTCGTCTTTAGTGGCCCCGTCGCGCGGTATCATCCGCTTTTCTCTCGTAGGCTCGAGCGCGAGGACGCCATGGTTGGCCAGAGCACCAAGATTTTGACTGTCTCGTATGGAACGTTTTCTTGCACGCTTGAGGGGTTCGATGACCCCTTTAGCACCATGAAGGCCATCGCGGAATATTTTCGCGACCTTGCCGCCCAAGACCGCTATTTTGGGGCCGAGCCACCGCAACCGGATCCGGCGATGTTGCGCGAATTGGCCGAGCGCGAAGTGCGCCGGCGCGTCGAAGCCCAGCTTGAAGAGGGTGGGCTTCGCCTACGCGTGCCGCTCGCGGCCGCAGAGCCTGTTGAGGCAAAGCCGCTCGGTGCTTCTCCGGTTGTGCCTGCCGGCACAAGACCTGACGCACCCGCGGCGATGATCGAGACGCCGGCGGCACCCACTCCTGCGCCTGCCGCGTTGGCAAAAGCGCGGGATGAACGGGGGCAGGCGGCCGTTGGCACAGCAAATCTTAGCCCTTTTCCGGCGCGCGAAGAGAACCGTCGCGCCGCAGGCCTGAAGGCGCCGCCAATCCCCACGGTTGCGCAACCTTTGCGTGACGAGGACGAGGCGATCGCTGCCATCTCGGACCGTTTGCAAAGGATCCGCGAGAGCGTGGCGCGCGCGCATGCCAAAGCCTCGGCGGCGCACACGGCCGAACCAAAGGCGAAAGAGCCCGCCCCAGAGGATGAAGCGCTTCGTCACGAAAGTTCGATAGAGCCTGATGCGGCGGTCGACGAAGAGCCTCGGCCAAAGACGGATGGGGCCAATGCCCGCCCGGAAGCCGTGCGTCCGGCTGCCATTGAGCTTGAGGTGGCAGAGCCTGAGGCGATCAAAATTCTCTCGCAGGAACCGCCAGCACAGCCAGCAGGCACGGGCGGCCAGGTCCGGCCGGTCAGGCGGATTGTCATTGTGCGCAGCGCGCGGCCTGCATCTGGCGCGGCTGGTGAAGCACCCGCTCAGGCAGGCAGAACGGCCATCGCGCAGCCTCCTGAGCCCGTGCGCGCCGAGCCTTCGATGACCCAGGATGCCTTCGCAACGCGCGCATCCGATCGCACCGCGGCTGATGCCGAGCCACGCCATGCACCATCACGTCCGAGCGCTGACACCACCCCCCCAACGCGTGCAGCCGCAGCTGCGGCGCACCATCGAACCAACGGCGAAGAGACGTTTGCGGCGACCGAAACTCTCGATGCGAAGGCCTTCTCTGCTGCCGACAGCCGAAGCCCTCTGTCACCCCATGTGGAAGAAGACGGAGAGGACCAAACCGCTCCCTCGCCGGCTCAGGCGACAGAAGCTCCCACGGTTTCTTTCGACCGTTTCCGGAATGACGCGGAACAGGCGCACGCATATGCGGCAACGGCGCCTCGCGCTGGGGAGAGCCCCACCGCGCAAAGCGCCTTTGCCCCTGCCGAGGAGGCGGCGGTCGCGCCAAAAAATCCTGGCCCGTTTAATGACCTGGCTGACGAGGACGAACTGCTTTCGTCCGAGACTGCCCCCGCACGAGCGGCCAAGTCGATCACACCCGCCGATTCTTCAGCGCAAGGCAGCGGTCTTGGCCAAGCCGCTGAGGCTTCCCGCCCGCGCCAGGCCGCACTGCAAGCGGAGACATCGGAGCAAGCGGTTGAGCGATTGATGAGCCAAACCGAGGCTGAGCTTGCCGCTGCCGAGGCGAAGCGTCGGCAAGCGACACTCACCCATCTCAAGGCGGCGGTCATTGCGACCCGTGCCGAAGAGCAGCTCACAGGGTCAAAACCGAGCTGGGGTGTGGATGCGGCCGCGGAGGTCGCGCGCTACCGCGCGGATTTTGAGCAGAGCATCCGCACGAGCCCTGAGATCGGCGAAAGCCCGCGCCGCCTCGCCCACCCGCCGACCGCCGAAACCGAACGGGCAAGGCCCACCACGCCGCCCTTGATCTTGGTCTCGGAGCTTCGGGTTGACCGGCCCACAGAGGAGGGGCCTGTCGTTCCGCGTCGGGTGAGTCTCGAGCCGATGAGCATGGAAAGCTTGTTCGACGAGACGCCCGTTTTCAAGGCCCCTCCCGGGAAGAACTTTAGCGATTTTGTCGCCACGCTGCATTTGACGTCAGTCATCGAATTGACCGAGGCGGCGGCAGCCTATTTGACCTATGTCGCCAAGCTTGAAGATTTTCCCCGCCCAGCGGTCATGCGGCTTGTGGCGCAGGTGGATCTGCCGGTCACCCGTTCGCGTGAGGCATTACTGAGGGCTTTCGGCACACTGATGCGGCAGGGGATCTTGCGCCGCTCGCGCCGCGGGCAGTTTGAGCTGAACGCGGGCTCACTCTTTGCCGAAAAGGCAAGGCATTTTGCTGAAGCGTAGCGCACGAGCGCTCGGCGGCCGCATCGTTCGGACTCACGCAGGTGCACGCTTGTTTCGGGCTCAAAAACGCTCCGGCGAGGCCTCTTTTTCTGCCGCAGTCATCTCTGGGCCTGGCGAAGGCCGGGCGCACGACGCGGTCTTGCGCGATCCGCCCCGCACCACAGCACCAAAATGGCAGCTGCTGCTTGCACCGAAGCGACGCAAACACCGCCCAGACTGAGCTGTGCGATGCCGATCACCCCGCGCGCATCGCAAACCTCTTGCCATCGCCAACAAGCCAGGGTAGGGGCC
>FWWL01008391.1_pt1 | contig 13286 bp, 11 predicted proteins | sample 2228331 | NCBI WGS metagenome assembly FWWL01 (sample SAMEA103939775, study PRJEB20133) | metagenome | reverse complement strand
TAACAAAAATTAACAAAAAAACTTTCGCCTATTTAAGGCGATGGCTTTAATTAGGCGAATGGTTTTGGTGAAAATTATATTTATAAGTAGCGGTTAAGAAAGATTTTTAAAGTATGAATTTAAAGTATGAACTTTCGCCTAATTGAAGCCATGGCTTGGATTAGGCGAAAAGGGTTGGACGAAAGATTGATAACCATTTTCGCACAATTGAAGCCATGACTTGGATTGGGCGAAACTGAAGAAGATCAAAAATGTTGTTATATTATGCAGGTATTGGTTTAAGTTTCAGCAATATGTTATTATTAATTATTGATTGAAATCCTTTGTTGTTCTTGTCTTTATTTTTTAGGGATTTTAGGTAAAATTAGTTTTGGTTTGGCAAAAAGCTTTTTGCCACCTTAGCTCAGTGGTAGAGCGACTCCATGGTAAGGAGTAGGTCCGCGGTTCGATCCCGCGAGGTGGCTTTGGATGATAGATCCATAGAAAAGTATCGGGCGCAATTGCCTCTTGATTCTTGTCAATAGTTTTGCTATACTTCCTTTTAGGAATGAGCGAGATTTGGCCTTGTGCCGCATCAGCAGCGCAGAGCCGATCCCAATTCTCAATGGCACTCCGCCCTCTTCAAGGAGGGCGGAGTTGTTTTTAAACCCCGCCGGTAGTTTGCTCCAATTCTCAATGTTGGAAATGAGCGCTTAATCCCGGCGGGGTATTGATATAATATCACGATATAATAGATCTTGCATAGTATGCCAGATCTAAATTTCAAGGAAAATGTTTTACTTGCTCCTTTTACCACTATGAAAGTTGGAGGTGCTGCGCGTTATTTTGTTGAGGTAAGGACCGAAAATGAAGCAATTGAGGCAATTAATTGGGCAAAAAATAGAAATTTGAAGATATTTATTTTGGGTGGAGGAAGCAATGTCATCATAAGCGATGCAGGGTTTCCCGGCTTGGTAATTTTAAATAGGATTAAAGGTATTGAAATAAAATCTCAAAATGGCAAGATCATATTGAAGGTTGGAGCAGGAGAGAATTGGGACGATTTTGTAAGTTATGCAGTAGAATCTGGTTGGCAAGGTGTAGAAAATTTAAGCGGCATCCCGGGAACTGTTGGAGCAGCTCCGGTTCAAAATATAGGTGCTTATGGGCAAAGCGTAGGGGATACAATTTTGAAAGTTAAGGCAATATCTATTCCAGACTCAAGGATTAAAGAATTTAGTAATAAAGAGTGTAAATTTGGATATCGAACAAGTATTTTCCGATCCGAAGGATATGGCTGTTATTTTATTACTTCTGTTACTTTTTTATTAAAGAAAAATAAAGACTTCTCCCCTGTTTTATCTTATTCAGATCTTAAAAAATATTTTAGCTCTTTGGGACGGCAGCCTACTCTTCGAGAAGTGCGCCGCGCTATTATTGAAATTAGAGCAAAAAAAGGAATGGTCATTCTACCAGGATATGAGAGTTATTTTTCAGTAGGCTCCTTTTTTAAAAACCCCCTAATTTCAAGGGATGAGTTTGAAAGAATAAGAAGTATAATCAAGCAGAATTCTTTTGATGGAATGTCAGAGATGAGTTGGTTTTGGCCCCAAGATGACAAAATAAAAGTTTCTGCTGCAAAATTAATTGAAGAAAGCGGATTTTATAGAGGTTATAAAGAAGGAAATGTTGGTATTTCTCCAAAACATTCACTTGCAATTATCAATTATGGCAAAGCAAAATCTAGAGATATTTTGGAATTTGCAAAAAAAATTCAAAATAGAGTGAAAGAAAAATTTAGTGTTGAGTTAGAACCAGAAGTAGAATTGTTAGAAGTATAGAATTTTAAAAATATAAAGTTATCCACATCTTGACGAGAAAATAAATTGTTCTGAAAATTAAAATAGCACCATTGACCAAACGGTTTTGTCGAGCCGTTTGAATAATAAATATTTTCCGCATCAGCGGAAATAAAAGTTAGATGGCAAAGAAAATGGCAAAGAAAAAAGTGGCTGCTGTAAAGAAAAAGAAGAAATAATTTTTGATACAGCCAGCCTGAAAGACTTGCCCCCCGCGTTTTGCGGGGGGCAAGTTTATAAAAATATGATAAAATCATATTATGGCTAGAATTATAATTCATGGTAATATTAAGCCCACAGAGGCATTTTATTCTTTTTTAGAGCGAAAAATTAGGAAAATAGAAAGTTTTACTAAGGGTTTTGGAGAGGGTGTGATAATAAGACTAGAAATAAGTCGTGCAACCAGTCATCACAAGAAGGGTAGAGTTTTTAGAGCAGAAATAAATTGCGATATTCCAGGAATGAAGACTAAAATGATTAGAACTGAAAGCATAAACTGGAAATTACAGCTGGCAGTTGAAGAAGCAACAAAGGATATGATCCGCCAGCTAAAAGAATTTAAGCGTCTTCTTAGTGCAAAATACAAAAAGGGCGCCAGAGAATTTAAACAGAGAATTCGGACAGGAGATAAAAATGAATATATTTAAGAATATATTTAAACTTTTTGGAGATTCAAATGCTAAAGAATTAGAACGATATAAGAGAGTTGTTGAGTTAATTAATCAGAAGGAGAAAATAGTTCGCGAAAAGTCTGATAGCGAACTGAAAGAAATTGCTTCTTCTTTACGCCACGATATTTTAGCCGGTCATATCTCGCTTGATGATGCCCTGCCTGATGCTTTTTCTTTAGTCAAAGAAGCAGCTCACAGAACCCTTAGACAAAGGCATTTTGATGTGCAGTTGATGGCAGGAATTGTTTTGCATCAAGGAAAGATAGCAGAGATGAAAACTGGTGAAGGAAAGACTCTTGCAGCAACTGCTCCTGCATTCTTGAACGCTCTTACTGGTAAAGGCGTGCATATTGTTACTGTAAATGACTATTTAGCCAGAAGAGACACAGTTTGGATGGGACAGATCTATCATTTTTTAGGAATGAGCGTAGGATGTATTACTCAAACTGGAGCTTATTTATATGATCCTGAATTTCATAAAGAGTTAAGTGATAGATCAGATGAGCAAAGAGATACCCAAGGAAGTTTTAGAGTGTTTGAAGAATTTTTGCGGCCAGTTTCTAAAAAAGAGGCATATGCAGCAGATATAGTATATGCGATGAATTCTGAATTAGGATTTGATTATCTAAGAGATAATCTTGTTTACCGTCCAGAAGATATTGTAAATGTCAGGCCTTATTATTTTGCAATTGTTGATGAGGTAGATAGCATTTTAATTGATGAGGCACGCACCCCTTTAATTATTTCTATGCCGGATGAACATGCGGGGAAATTATATAAAGAATTTGCGCGTCTTGTACCGCGTCTAAAAGAAGATATTGATTTTACAATTGATCAAAAAATGCGCGCAGTTTCTCTTACAGAAGATGGGATTAAAAGAGTAGAGAAGATGCTTGGAAGAAATATTTATGCAGAAAATAATCTAGTTTTAATTCATCATCTCGAGGAAGCTTTAAGAGCGCATTTTCTTTTCAAAAGAGATAGAGATTATGTTGTAAAAAATGGGGAGGTAATAATTGTTGATGAATTTACTGGGCGCTTGATGCCGGGTAGACGTTATAGCGGAGGATTGCATCAGGCAATTGAGGCAAAAGAAGGGGTTTTGGTTAGAGAAGAATCAAGGACAATTGCAACTATTACTTATCAGAATTTCTTTAGAATGTATCCAAAGCTTGCAGGAATGACGGGAACAGCAGCTACTTCTGCTGAGGAATTTCATAAAGTATATAATCTTGAAGTGGTAGTAATTCCTACAAATAAACCAATGATTAGAGAGGATTTTCCCGATCTTATTTTCAGAACAGAGAGAGGAAAATTTAAAGCATTAATCAATGATGTAAAAGAGAGGCATAAGAGAGGTCAGCCTGTGCTAATTGGAACAATTTCTATTGAAAAAAATGAACTTTTATCCCGCCTTCTTTCAAAAGAAGGAATCCCTCATCAGGTTTTAAATGCAAAGCATCATGAAAAAGAGGGTGCTATTATCGCGCAAGCAGGTAAAGAAGGTGCGGTAACTGTTGCAACCAATATGGCAGGTAGGGGAGTAGATATTATTTTGGGAGGAAACCCCCCTGATCCTCAAGAAGCAGAACGAGTAAGAAAAAGCGGAGGACTTCATGTTATTGGCACTGAAAGACATGAAGCAAGGCGTATTGATAATCAGCTGCGGGGTAGAGCAGGCAGGCAAGGAGACCCCGGCTCTTCACAATTTTATGTCTCTCTTGAGGATGACTTGATGCGCATCTTTGGTTCTTCTAGAGTTCAAAATTTAATGGAGCGTTTGGGTATTCCTGAAGATGAGCCAATCCAGAATCCAATAGTAAGTAAAGCAATTGAAGCAGCCCAGGCGAAAATTGAGGGATTTAATTTTGACATAAGAAAGCATGTTTTAGAATATGATAATGTACTTTCAAAACAGCGCGACACAATATATCAACTTAGGCGCGAGATTCTTTTTGGCAATAAGGATACAATCAAATTCCACCTTGAGAAAATGGCAAAAAATGTTGCAAATGAACTTGTTCGCATGCATAGCGAGGGCCGTTCTTTTGATGAATGGGATCTTGAGTCAATTCAGGAATTTATTTCTTCCACCCTATTTTTGCCGAAAGATTCTATTCGACTTAAGGATTATGCTGCTGGGGGCCAAAAATCTCTACAGGAATTTGTTGGATCAGTTTTAATTAATGCTATTTTAGAGAAAGCAATAAAGGATGAAAAAGAATTTTTTGAATTTGCGAAGATTTTGATGCTTAGGATAATTGATATGCTTTGGATGGATCATCTTGAAACAATGGAAAGTTTGCGAGATTCTGTAAGACTTAGAGCTTATGGTCAGAGAGATCCGTTGATTGAGTATAAACGAGAGGGGCATAGGTTATATAAAATTCTGTTAACCAATCTTGATTTTCATGTTGTGCAATGGATTTTAAGAGCCTCCAGTAGATATGACAGAAGTTAAACTCCCTCAATTTGAAGGACCGCTCGAGTTGTTACTTGAGCTAATTACGAAAGAAAAGCTTGAGATAAATCAAATAGCGCTTGCTTCAATCACTGATCAATATCTTAGTGCGATTTCAAATATTGAGGTTCATCCGTCAGAACTTGCAGATTTTCTTTTGGTTGCCGCAACTCTTCTTCTGATAAAATCGCGCAATCTCCTTCCGCAGCTAGATCTTACAGCAGAAGAACAAGAGGAAATAGTCTTGCTTGAAAAGCGCCTTAAAGAATATCAACGCTATCTAGAAGCTTCTAAAAAACTAAAGTTGATTTTAGAGAAAAATTCTGTGATATTTACTAGATCACTCTGGCAAGGATACAGTGTCGGATTTTATCCTCCTAAAGTCCCGCCCACAACTAATGATCTTAGTAGATATCTTTGGAAACTGGTAGAAGAACTTACTGCGCTACTGAGACCCCCCGAAACAAAAACTATGGCAAGAATCATTTCAGTTGAAGAAAAAATTAAAGAAATATTATCTCGGATTGAAAATGCAGCCCGCCTTACAATGGATGAAATTGTCAGCTCTAGATCTAAGGCAGAATTAATACTTGCCTTTCTTGCTATCCTCTTTCTTTTTAGGCAAAAAGTGATTATTCTTTCTCAGAGCTCCAGTTTTGGGCCTATTGAAATAAAAAAAATAGAGAAAAATGAGTGAACTTGCAGCTAAAATTGAAGCTTTTTTGTTCGCAAGAGGTGAACCTATACAAATAACAGCTTTATCAAAGGTTTTTGGTCTGCCATCAGAAGAGATTGAAAGAGCTCTTCGGGAGCTAGAAGAAACTTATCTTAGTAGCAAGAGAGGAATTATTTTAATAAGAGGAAATGAAGGAGTGGCGCTTGGTACCCGTCCTGATTTTGGAGAATTTTTAAAAAAAGCCTTTGGCGAGGAATTACATCAAGAATTAACTCCAGCAGCTCTTGAGACTCTTGCTATAGTTGCTTACCGCGGTCCAATCTCAAGACCAGAAGTGGATGCAATTAGAGGAGTAAATTCTACTTTTATGCTTAGAAATTTAATGTTAAGGGGGTTAATTTCAAGATCTCAGGAACCCGGAAGACACAACGTTTGGCTTTATGAAATTACCATTGAGTGTATGAAGATGTTAGGGATCAGCAAAAAAGAAGAATTGCCCGATTTTGAAACTCTTTCCCAATCTCTTGATAAATTGCAACTCTACGAAAAGGATCAGCACTTAAGTTAAATTCAACAATTGTTATTATGAGCTCAAATATTCTTGCTTTTCTTTTTGCAGCAGTAATGCTAACCCTAACCCTAACAAATCACATCAGGGAGTCAGCGCATTCGCCCTCTTTTACACCATCTCCTTCTTTTCTGTACTCAGCTCCTCCTGTGTTTCCGTCTTTTCCTCCATCTACCAGCCCCAGTCCCACTCCCAAAATTTCTCCTCTATCTATACCAACTCCCAGTCCTATATCTATACCAACTCCTAGTCCTAGTCCAAAAGTTGAGATTTCTCCTGCTATTTCCCCTCCCAAACTTTCGGCTAAATCTTATTTGTTATCTGATGATCAAGGAATAGTTTTGACAGGAAGGAATATCAATGAATTTCTTCCAATTGCTTCTCTTACCAAGCTGATGACCGCCGTAATTCTTAACGAGAGATTATCTGACAAGGAGGCAATTAAAATTTCGGAGAACGCAATGTCATTGAACCAAAATACATACGGTCTTTTAGTAGGAGATACCATTGGCAAACAAGAAGCATTAGAATTTATATTGGTTGCCTCTTCTAATATTGTGGCGCAATCAATTGCAGATACATTTGGAGAGCGCGAATTTATTAGCTGGATGAATTCTAAAGCTCTTGAACTAGGGATGTACAATACAATTTTTATAGATGCAACAGGTCTTGCTAACTTTAACCGATCCAGTGCAAGTGATATTATAAAGTTACTCAGATATATATCTTCTTTTCATCCCGAGATTCTTGCGATTTCACGCTCTCCAAAAGTTATATTTCGCAAAGGAACATCGCAAGCAGTAACTCTTTTCAATACCAATGAGCTTTCTGGTAAGGTAGCTGGAATTATTGGAGGAAAAACAGGTTATACGGATGAAGCAGGGGAGTGTCTTGCATTGGTATTTGAATGGAGGGGTCGCAAATTTTATGCAGTAGTTCTAGGTTCAAAAGATAGAGCAGAAGATATGAAAAATCTTATTGAATACGCATGGAATCTTCTATAGCATTTTTTCAAATAGTTAGAGCGTTGATTATAGGAGGGATGGCATTTATTGGAGCAATGTTAATTGAGCCATTGATGTATAGAGTATTGCTTTCTTTTGGCAGAGGAAAACAGATTAGAACAGAAGGAGCTCCGGTTTTTGCTTCTTTACATGCCAAAAAAGCAGGTACTCCTACAATGGGAGGAATAATGATTTGGTTGGTAGTGTTTGTCCTTACACTTTTATTGTTTACACTTTCAAAAATTTTTGATGGTTTTTGGTCCTGGCTTTCTTTTTTATCCAGAAAACAGACTTTGCTTCCTCTTGCTGCTTTTGTTTTTGCTGCCTTGGTGGGGTTAATAGATGATCTTTTGGGTATTTTCGGCATTGGTGCTAAAGGAGGGGGGTTAAGAGTGCGCGAAAAAGTGATTTTATATCTTACGATTGCAACAATAGGAGCTTGGTGGTTTTATTCTAAACTTGGTTTTGACACTTTGCATATCCCATTTTGGGGAGATGTTTCGCTTGGATTTTGGTATGTAGTAATATTTATTTTTGTTGTGGTTGCGACATTGTTTTCTTTAAATGAAGCAGATGGTTTGGATGGGCTTGCGGGCGGGATTTCTCTTCCTGCTTATGGTGCGTTGGCAGTGGTTTCCTTTGTCCAGGGAAGATACGATCTTACTGCATTTATTGCTGCAATTGTGGGCTCTCTTCTGGCATTTTTATGGCATAATATCTATCCTGCTAAATTTTTTATGGGAGATACTGGAGCAATGTCTCTTGGTATAGGTATAGGAATTATTGCGATGTTAACAAACACACCACTGCTCTTGCCATTTTTTGGATTTATTCTTGTAGTTGAGTCACTTTCTGTAATTGTTCAGAAAGTTTATAAGATTCTTTTCAATCAAAAGCTTTTCCTTTCCACTCCAATTCATCATCATTTTGAAGCAAGGGGATGGCATGAAACAAGAGTCACAATGAGATTTTGGATTGTTTCCGGAGTTGCAGCCTCATTGGGTCTTGTAATATTTTTCCTTGATAGGTTGCTTTCTTGATAGAATTGATGTTAAAAATAAAACAATGAGCGAAGCGTTTAAGATTTTTGGCGGATCAATTTTAAAGGGTGAAATTGAGACAAGAGGAGCTAAAAATTCCGTTCTTAAGGCGATGGCCGCTTCTATTTTATTTGAAGGCCCGATCGAGATTGAAAATGTTCCGTTAATTGAAGATGTATTTAGGATGTCAGAACTTCTTTCAGGACTAGGAGTAGAAATTGAAAATCTTGGCGCAAGGAAATTGATGCTAGATGCTTCAAATCTGCAAGGCTGGATTTTGAATCCTGAGATAGCAAAGCTTTTTCGTGCCTCAATTGTTGTTGTAGGACCATTACTTGCAAGGCTTGGCAGGGTGGAATTTCCCTATCCTGGAGGATGTTTGATTGGCAAGCGCCCGATTGATATGTTTCTTGATGGTTGGCGCAAGATGGCTGCAAAAGTAATAGAAGAAGGAGATCATTTCAAGATTGAGGCTAAAGAATTGAAGGGAGCAGACTTTACTTTTAGAGTGCCAAGTGTTACCGGAACTGAGACATTGATGATGAGTGCTGTTTTAGCTTATGGTAGAACAATTTTAAGAAATGCAGCAATGGAACCAGAAATAGTCTCTTTAGCTGAATTTTTAAATTCTTCTGGAGCAAAAATAGAAGGAGCTGGTACGCCGCGGATAGTAATTGAGGGAAGGTGCGGGAAATTGCTTCGTGCAAAATCTCCGTTTTATGTAATTCCAGATAGAATAGAGGCAGGAAGTTTTTTAATTTTAGGCTCTATTTTGGGAAATCCTTTAACAGTTACTCACTGCGATCCCGAGCATTTGGATGCTGTAGTTTCTGCTCTTTCTGATGCTGGAGTTGGGTTGGAGGTTGGCACTGATTTTATAAAGGTTAAAAGGCCTCAAAGCTTGAAATCAGTTCAAATTAAGACAAGGGAATATCCTGGTTTTCCAACAGATCTTCAAGCACCATTTGCTATATTACTTACCCAAGCTCATGGTCAGAGCATGATATTTGAGACAATTTTTGAAAATAGATTTGGATATGTTGATGATCTGAAAAGAATGGGGGCAGATATTTTTCTTGCAGATCCTCATAGAATTTTAATAAATGGACCAACAAAACTTCGAGGAAGAGAAATTGAAAGTCCCGATCTTAGGGCAGGATTGGCATTTGTTTTTGCAGGATTGATTTCTAATGGAGAAACTATTGTAAGAAATGCCTACCAAGTTGATAGGGGATATGAAAAGATAGAAGAACGCCTGAAAAATATAGGAGCAAAAATTGAGAGAGTAAAATTATAATTACTCTTCTTCTACAGCCACCTTCTTTTCAACTGTCTTTGCTAATTTTGGTAGGCGGATTGTAAGTATTCCGTTTTTCAGGGTTGCTTTTGCGCGATCTGCATCAATTGCTTCAGGCAAAATTATAGTTCTAGAAAATGCTCCCCAAAAGCACTCTTGGTAAAGATAATTTTCTTCTGCAATTTCTTCATCTTTCTTCCTTGTTCCTCTGATAGTAACTACATCTTCGCGAATATCAATATCAAGATCTTCTGCATTTACTCCTGCGACAGTAGATTTAATTACAAACTCATCTGCTGTCTGAAAAACATCAACTGTAAGTTGTCCTTCTTCTTCCGGAAGCTGAAGATCGCGCGAAGCAAGATGTGTTTCTACCGGCATAGAAGATTTTGAGCTTTTTGGCATTGTTTTAAGTGTAGTTAATTTGTTTTTTTAGTGATTTTAGTATATCAAATTCATGAAGCACAAGCAAGCCGGCAACAAAAAGAAGTAGGGTTGAAGGGAAAAGATAAAGCATCCCCAATCTAAGCACCAGAAGATTGAATGCGGCATGCAGTGCAGTTGCGCACAGTATTCCGCTCCAGAGTGCTAATATTTTTTTTGATTTTGGGTTGATAGTAAGTGAGATTGCCCAGCCGTATCCGATAATACCTGAGGCAAGGGTATGCAGGAAAGTTGCTCCAATAAAGCGTAAAACTAATGTCGGTACTCCCTGTGACCAAAATAAAGACCAATCAAGATTGGAAAGCAAAGCCATATTTTCAAAAGCTGCAAATCCAAGTCCAGAAATAACCATATAGATCATTGCATCAACTGCTTCATCAAAGATCGGATTTCTCCAAAGCAGTGTACGCATTGCAATAAATTTTGTTACTTCTTCAATAAATGCCACGGTAATAAAAATAAAAATAATATTTAGAGTAAGATTGGATAAAGGAGGTTGAGGGATTGGGGGCATAAATTGCATAAAATACTTTTCTAAAATCAATGCTACTGGTACAGCACCCATACCCGCAAGAAATGCTACAAAAATCCAGGGTTTTGGTTCAGGATGAGGATCTTCTTTTAAGTAAAAAAGCAACCAAGTTAAGCTGGGTAAAATCCCTAAAATTATTAAAATAATCAGCTGTAGAGTCATAATATTTTTGGCCAACTTTGGACAATCAAGGGTTTGGTATGTTGGAAATTTTTCCAAATTGCTTCTGTTACAAATGGCATAAATGGATGAAGCATTATCAGCAACCGCCTAAAAACCCAGATAAGTATCAGTTCGGTATTTTTTTTCAGATTTTCATCTTGCAACTGTCCTTTTGATGCCTCTATATATTTATCAGCAAACGAATGCCAGGCATAATGATAGAGTTTTTCTGCCGCCAGATAAAATCTAAAATTTTCCATCAGAGATGTTACCTCTTTAACTATTTTCTTTTCTTCTTCCAGAATATATTTATCCATTTCTGTTATTGGTTTTGGTTTTTTAATTTGACTTATATTTTTTTGATCTACTTTCATTAAAATAAAACGCCCAATATTCCAAAGTTTATTTGCAAAATTACGATATCCTATAATTTTTTCTTCATCTAATGCCAGATCTGTTCCTGGAGTATTTCCTACAACAATTCCCATTCTAAGCGCATCTGCTCCATAAAGATTTACAATTTCCATCGGATTGACAATATTTCCTAGAGATTTTGACATTTTTCTTTTGAATTTATCACGGACTGTTCCATGAAGGTATACTATCCTAAAGGGAATATCGCCGGTAATATAAATTCCTAACATAATCATTCTTGCTACCCAAAAGAATAAAATATCATATCCTGTTTCCATTACATCGGTAGGATAGAATTTTTTAAAATCTTCTTTTGCAGAGGTCTTTAAAGTAGCGAAAGGCCATTGAGCTGATGAAAACCAAGTGTCAAAGGTGTCTGAATCTTGAATTATTTCTTTTGAGCCGCAATAAGGGCATTTTTTGGGTTTTTTCTTAATTTCAACAATAATTCCATTCTTTTTCTGGCATTTTGAATTTTGCATTTTCTTACAATACCAGACAGGAATTGGTATTCCCCACCAAAGCTGGCGTGATATATTCCAATCTTTAATATTTTTTAGCCAGTGAAAGTATATTTTTTCAAAATGAGAAGGTATAATTTTAATTTTTCCTTTTTTAACAACCTCAATAGCTTTTTTGGCAAGCGGTTTCATCTTTATAAACCATTGAGGAATGATTGTTGGCTCAATTGTTGTTTCGCATTTATAGCATACTCCTACCCGATGGTGATAATTTTCATTAATTTTTGAAAGAAAACCTCCTGATTTAAGATCTTCAACTGTGCGGATTCTTCCTTCGTTGACTGTTAGTCCAGGATAGGGAGTATTTCCATTTAGTTTTCCATCTTTTCCAATAACCTGTATGATTTCTAGATTATGTTTTTGGCCAATTTCCCAGTCTGTCATATCATGAGCTGGTGTTACTTTTACTGCTCCTGTTCCGAATTCTGGATCAACTGAAGATTCCGCAATAATCGGTATGATTCGATCAGTTAGCGGAATTAGCAGATATTTTCCTACCAAATTTTTATACCTTTCATCATCAGGATGAACAGCAACTGCACTATCCCCGAACATTGTCTCGGGCCTTACAGTTGCAACCTCAATAAATTTTGAACTTTTAACTTTAGTTTTTGGGTTTTCTATGATTGGATATCTGATGTAATAAAGGGGGTCTTTTCTTTCTTCATATTTGACTTCTAGATCGGAGAAAGTCGTCTGATGCTTTGTGCAATAATTCACCAGGCGTTCTCCTCTATAAATAAGTCCATCAGCATATAGTTTTTTAAATGTTTTATAAACTATTTTTATAATATCCGGATCAAGTGTAAATTTTTCGCGACTCCAGTCGCATGATGCTCCTAATTTTCGCATCTGAATTTCCATATTTTTTTTGTTTTTCATTGTGAATTCCCAGACTGCTTTAAAAAATTCTTCGCGCGACATCTCAAGTCTAGTCTTTCCTTCTTTTTCTAGTTTTCTTTCATAAACTACTTGGGTTTCAAATCCAGCATGATCTGCTCCTGGAAGCCATAATGTTTCATCACCCTTCATACGATGATATCTTGTCATAATATCTTGCAGCGCAATAAAAAGTGCATGTCCTATATGAAGATCACCGTTTGCATTTGGGGGCGGCATAATAATGCAGAATCTTTTTTTGTTCTTTGACTTCCTTGGCTTAAAATATCCGCCCCTTTCCCAAAATTGATAAATTTTTTCTTCGTGGTCAGATGGTTGATATGTTTTTGTTAATATCATACTTTTTGTTTAATTATAAGATATTTAAATTTGCATCAGCAAAAAGTTTTTCAGGATTGTCTCTGTCTTTTAGAGACCATCGAATATAGCCAGCTGCAGCAATCATTGCTGCATTATCTGTAGTAAATTCCTTTTTTGGAAAAATTGCCAGATTGCTCAAAGCTTCTCTCAGACCAGAATTTGCAGCAACACCTCCGGATATCATTATTGTTTTTGCTTCAAATTCTAGAGCTGCGCGAAGCGTTTTTTCCGACAAAACCTCAATTACTGCTTTCTGAAACTCTGCTGCAATTGCTTCAACAGGAATTTCTTTTTTTGCTACTTTAAGATCTCTTACAAGATAAAGCACTGCGGTTTTCAGACCCGAGAAGCTAAAGTCATAATTTTTTGTATTAATCATTGGTCTTGGAAGTTTAAAA
>FWWL01008388.1_pt1 | contig 13289 bp, 11 predicted proteins | sample 2228331 | NCBI WGS metagenome assembly FWWL01 (sample SAMEA103939775, study PRJEB20133) | metagenome | reverse complement strand
CTCCCGAGGATACCGTTTTCATGTCTATCTTCTTGGCTCCATCAACCCTGCTTTTCAGCAAGAATTAGAGAAGTGGCTCTCTGATCCCCTCCTCCAAGAAACTGTCCATGTTCTCAAGGCTCGCCCCATGGATCATCTCGTCTATTTCTATAACCTCATCGATGCGCTCGTCCTCCCATCCAAAACCACCTCTTGGTGGAAAGAGCAGTTTGGCCGTGTCATCGTGGAGAGTCAGGCATGTGGCACACCTGTCATAGGCTCATCCTCTGGAGAAATCCCTTATGTGGTTGGAGACCCATCCTTCGTATTTGAGGAGAATAATGCTGAGGCTCTTGCTACCATCATGGAAAAGATTGTGTCTGGACAGATCTCAAAATCCCAACTCTCAGAACACGTGAGGACACTCGCCCTTTCTCGTTTTTCTCTCTCCAGTGTTGCCAGGCAAAAGCTTGAGATGATGAAGGATGTAAAAAAATGACGAAGCTACTTTTTTTTCTTCCATATCCATGGTCAGTAGACGACGGAGGGGGTAAAACTCATGCTAAACAAGTTATAAACGCTGTAAAAAATCTAGGTGGCGACATAGAACCCTTCGACTGGACAAAAGAAAAAGGAGAGGAAGATTTTTCTCATATCCTGGTCTTTGGGTTTTCACATCATAATCCAGAAATCTTCAGAGAACTTAAAAGAAGATACAATAGTAAAATAATAGTTATTCCTATATTTGATCGTATGAAAAGCAACATGAGCATGAAACTTGCTCATGCCATGGGATTACTTTTTCCATTAAACAATGTGGCAAAAAGAAGACAAGAACTTCTTGATATAGCCGATAAAATTATGGTAAACAATGCCCTGGAAAAACTTGATTTTATCCACATATTTGGAATCCCTGAGGAAAAGATTATTATAAACCATCTTGGACTACCTTCTGATCTTCCTGAGTTGTGTAAAGAGACCTCGGAAACACTTTTTCAAGAATTTTCGGGATTAAAAAATTATATCTTTTTTCCGGCGGCGAATGTTACAGAGAGGAAAAATCAGCTCTTCCTCCTTCAGGCACTCAGGAAAACTTCCTTTCCACTTGTTTTCACTGGCACAGAAAACGTTCAACCATCATTGAAGAAAGAGTTTGCCAGACTTGTGAAAGAAAGGAAAAACACCTTCTGTTATGGACGTTTAGAGAGAAATGTGCTCATCTCTGCTTACAAAGGGGCTTCTGCCGTAGTTCAACCCTCTCGATTTGAAACGGCTGGTATTGTGGCCATGGAAGCTGTCTATTGTGGAACCACGACAATTGTTTCAGATATTCCGGTATTTCGAGAATATCTCGGAACATCTGCAGTCTATCTTCCTTTTCATCCTGGCAAGTGGAAAGAAACCCTTCTACGTCTGTACGAAGGGAATTTTCCCACACCCCACAAAAAATCCCAGGAAGAGTTCTATGAGAAACACAACTGGATGACCTATGCAAAAAATCTTATAGATGTCTTTAACTCAATAGCGTGAGGGTTTGGTATGGAACAAAAGGTTTCTATTCTGATTCTTAACTACAATTCATGGGAAGATACACTAGAATGTCTTGAAAGCGTCATGAAACTCCACTATTCTTCGTATGAGATTATCGTCTGTGATAATCTATCGCCAAACCAGTCCATGGAACACATCAAAGCCTGGGCCGAAGGAAAAGAAACGCCTCCCCATCTTTCAGAAGAACTCAAAGACTATCTTTTGCCCCTCACTCCAAAACCCATACCCTATGTTTTCTACACACGTCAAGAAGCATTCCAGGGAGGGAGCTCAGAAAAAGAAAAAGGAGTTTTCTCCTCTCGGTTTCCGAGGCTGGTTCTCATCCAAAACGATAGAAACGAAGGCTTCTCAGAAGGAAACAATCTGATGATAAAGTATGTACTTGCTCAGGGGGGCAGTCAATATATCTGGCTTCTCAATAACTATACGGTTGTTCATCCACAAGCTCTTACAGCACTTGTCCAAAAAGCCCAGGAGTATTCTGAGGGGTGTCTCATTGGTTCAAAAACTCTCATCTACGAAAAACCAGATCTCGTGTATACCCTAGCGGGCGGAACTATCGACTCCAAATATGCAACACACTGGATTGATTTCGGAAAACCGGAAAAAGAATCTACTCAAGAAGAGATACAACTTGATTTTGTTACAGGAAGTTCATGTTTTGTGTCCTGTGAGACCATCCAGAAAATCGGACTTCTTCCCGAAGAATACTTCATGTACTATGAAGATGTTGACTTGTCCTTGCGAGCCAAAAAACTCTTTATTCCTCTGCTCTACGCTTCAAAAAGTATCATCTGGCATAAAAAGGGAATTCTGCATGAAGAAACTACAACCACTCGAAAAAAAATAAAAATTTTTGGAAAGACCATTTCTTGGCCAAACATAGGAGATTCTCTCATGGATTACTACTATGCTCCAAGAAACAAAATATTTACTATAAAAAAGAACCTTCCAAAAGAGTTTAAAAAGCGCTTTTTTTCATATTTTCTTCCTTGGATGTTTCGATGGAGTATGATCATTATTCTTTTTCAGGATCATAAAATCAGAAGGCTTTACCTTATATGGAAAGCTTTTTTTGATGCTAGCCGAAATCGGACAAATATAACCATGGAACTAGGCGAATGGAAGAGGAAATATCATTCCCCACTTTGAAAAAATCTTTTATTCTCCTTTAGGTTTCAGGAAATGGTTGATAGAGCTAAAAATTTTTTCGCTTACTCTTGTATAAAACTCATTCCCAGACAAAACGAGAATGCCTAAATATATTGCTCCACTTCCCAATAAAACTATCAGAAAAGAAAATATATGTGAAAGAGGAAGGTGTTTAACACACCACCCCCATAAAAAAATACCCAAAGAGCCGAGAAGATAGAAAAATACATCTTTCTTGATTCTTAGAAAAGGAGCAAAATTTTTTACAAAAAACATTTTTATGGTTATATTTGCTGTCTGAGAGATAAGAGAGGAAAGAAAAAGACCTATATAACTATAGTGAGGGATCAAGAAGATATTACATAAGATATTTACACTCGATGCTACCAGTGTGGAGAAGAAAATTTCTTTGGCCATTCCCCGAGGAAGCAAAAGCTGTGTTTCTGCCCACAGATTAATTCCATCTAACAAAAGCATAAAACCTGCAATCATAAGAGCAATGGATGCCTCTTCGTATGCCTGACCTCCTATAATCCAGATAACCTCCTTTCCAGTAACCATAAAAAGTGTTATCGCTGGAAGTGCAAGCAAAAAGATATAGTTCAAACTTGTTGCCAAGAGCTTCTCGTACTCTTCGGTTCGTTCATTGCTATAGTAATAACTGGCACGAGGAGTAGCTACGGTATTGAGCATGGTTACTAAAGCATAGGTGTATCCCAGAATTTTCCCCACGATAGTAGCCAGCCCCACAGCCCGATTACCGGCCATATTTCCTAGCAGAATAACCGGAACATTGAAATAGATGGATCCCACAAGACTGCTCATCCAGAAAAACCAGATAGGCTTCACATGGCGGAGGGGATGTCGCACCGAGGAGAGACTCCATTTCACATAGTGCCTGCTGTGCAAGAAGTTATAGATAAAGGGTATCACCGTAGCAAGAACCAGAATCAAAGCATAAACACTATAATCAGACTCCTGGCGAACAAAGATCACAATAGCAGGCAACATGAGAAGCTTTACCATAATATTTCTCAGACTTATAAACCGATAGTTTTCAATACCACTAAAAAACCAATCCAGAGAAAGGGGATTAAAAAGTAGAAGTATACCAAAGAGAAGAAAAAGAGTTCTCTCCCTCTGAAAATCTGGAACAAAGAAAAAAGAAATAGCAAAAACAAGAAGAGCTATACCATGGGTAAGAAACAAAATAAAAAGAATTTCGCTAAAGGTTTGTTGAAGCTTTTCTTTATCATCCCTTACGCTGGCAATCTCTCTTAACCCATATACTCCGATATTGAGATTCGCAAACAAGAGAAAGTTATTCACCCATGCCTGAACATAATTAATTTTGCCAACTCCTATAGGACCAAGTATTCGATAAGTATAAATTACTGCCACCATGGGAAGAAAGAAATTGGCAAAAGTCATTAAAGCATTGTAGAAGAAATTTCGTTTCAGTGATGGTTGGGTCATTATTGCTCCTTAAAAAATTTCGTAAGAAAATCAATATTCTTCTCATGATCATAGAGGTCATCAAATTTTGCCCAGGCTAGAGCACAGTCTTTTTTACCTTGTAAGATGGCTACACAGGCTCTGGTCCATTCCTCTTTTGTAGTTGCAATGGGGAGAAAATCCTCAACCCCAGAACCCTCAACTCCTTCTGGGAAGCTGACGACGTTTTTGTGATAGAAGAGCGCCTCTACCAGCTTGATCTTGACCCCAACAGGGGCCTTTGTGAGGAGAGGAATAAGGTCGGCTCGACGCATATATGGCCTTACGGAGGGGATAGAGGGAAGCATCTCAACCCCTTCGGGCAACTCATCGGCACAAAAATAGTTTGCAACCTCATATCCACCAAAAGCAAATACACTCTCAGGTACCTGCTGTTTGATGGCTGGAAAAACTTTTTGTATAAACCAGGAAATTTCTTTCACGTTATAACCTTCATGAAAATTATTCACAAGAAAAAGAACCTTGTTTTTCTTGTATTTTTCTTCAAGCTTTGAAAAAATATCCTCTTCTTCCTTGGAGAATGGGTGTATTTTGGCTTCAGGCAGTTGATACCAATACGGAAGAAAAAACACCCCATTTTTTCGTTTTTTTAAACACCACTCAGTGTCTTTCATCGAAAGACAGAAAACCCCGTCGGTTTTTTGTACTACGGCTGACTCATACCAATTCAGTTTTATCACATCCATAAGTTGGAGCCAGTTATGGATATTTCCCAACCTTTTTTTGAGGGGTTGCCTCATGTAGTGATACCAGAAAAAATCTCTCTCTATGTTTTCCATGCGAAGAAGAATAGGGATGTTGTTTTTCCTGAAATCCTCAAGAAAAGGCTTTACCATTTCAAAACTAAAACTAATTTCCACAAGAACACTCACCATCTCTTCAATATAGGAAGAAAGCCATTGGCGTATGGAGAAAATCTCGTTTTCTGATGGGCTTCTCTTCTTTGCCTGAAGAGGAATTGGAGAAAAGATCTCCTTGATGCCCCGTTTCATAGGAACAAGAAAAATATCGTCATAGACATCGTGGCATCTCTGAATAAAGCCGTCGAATTTTTCCGGATTCTGTTCTCGAAGCTTTTCACTATACGGAGCCAATAAAAGCAGAGAGTATCCCTTTCGTTTTAACAAGACATCTCGACAAAACCACTCGATTCGCTCCGGATGAACCAGAAAACTGAAATCAGAAGAACATGATAAAATCCGCTTGCTGTTTCTGTTCATTTTTTTCCCCTTTTTAAAAATGGCAAAACCCACGAATACTGGAGTGTTAGCATAGACAGGAGATGATACCATGTCTCTTGTATTCTATATTTTTTAACAAAAAGATTGATCAAAAAGAACCAAAACGCCACAAAAACATACATACTCCATAGTATAACGGTACGCCAAAATCTATAGTGCTTTCGATAAAAACGTAAAGCACTGACCTTTGATAGCGTATAACTGCGCATGCTTTTAGAGGAGCTACTTTGTCCTTCGAGATGAACAATCGAAGGTCCCTCTATAAGCACACGAGGGATGTTTCTTTGTGCCATACGGTATTGTAAATCTGTTTCCTCAAAGTAAAGAAAAAAATAAGGATCAAAAAGACCTATCTCATCAAGAGCACTTCTGCGTACAAATAAATCTGCCCCAACAATATATTCTACAGCATAGATTCCGGAAATCCTCTCATTTATATTAGTTTCTTTTTTCTTTTTGAGTTTTTTGAGCCATCGGAGAAAGGGTAATTCGAAAGTAAATAAAATGGCATCCCTCAGGATTTCTGGTACCTGCCACCCGAGATGTGGAAAACTTCCATAAGAATGTATAATTTTTCCCTCTGTATCCTGTAACCAGCAGCCAACCGCACCAATATCAGGATGAGTTTCCATAAAGTCATAAAATATTTTTAGTGCGTTATTCTTAAGCAAGGTATCAGAGTTAAGCAGGAAAATATATTTTCCCATGGCATCTTGAATACCCCTATTATTAGCCACACCAAAACCAAGGTTTTCAGAATTCACGATAAGCTTTGTCTGTGGAAATTTTTGGCGAATGGCTTCTCCACTTCCGTCTGTAGAAGCATTATCCACCACGATAACCTCGAAAGAAACATCTTGAGTATGAGTATACAGAGACTCCAGACAAGCCAACGTAAGCTCTCGGGTGTTATAATTTACTATAATTACACTCATATCTATGGCATTCATCCTATCTCTCCTTACCCTTTCCCATATGGGTAAAAACCTGTACCATCTCCTGAGCCGCATATTCCCAGGTAAACAGCTCCCGAAACCTCTCACGTAGCATAAGCCTCGCAGGATTGCCAGATAAAATACGCTCAATTTCCTCTGATACTATCTCAGGAGTAGCGGAAAAATCACAGAAGCAAAGATTCTCAAAAAATCTCCCCAGCTCACGAAAAACAGGGATATCATTGGCTATCACGGGACACTTGCCTTCTGCCTCCAGAAGGGGAAGCCCAAAGCCCTCATAGAGTGAGGGAAACAAAAAGGCCTCACACGATTTCATCAGGGCTATCACCTCATCATCAGACACATAGCCCGTGAAGATGATATCCTGTCGATGCGGATGATTCTCCACCACGGTCTGGAGAATACTCTTTTTCCATCCTGTGCCGCCGGTTATGACAAGCTTTATGTCTGGACGTTTTGCCTTGAGCCAGCGAAAAGCCTCGAGGACAGAGACCAGATTCTTCCTCGGTTCAAGGGACCCCAGGAGAAACAGATAGGGGGTATACTGTTGTGGAGATGGCGAGTGTGCTTCATCAGGAAGCGATTTTCCCTCATAGATTACGGATATTTTCGATTCTGGTAACGAGGGATGATACTTGAGGAGATCCTTTTTCGTCGTTTCGGACACAGCGATAACATGGTCGGTTACGCTCAGTGTCCTGTGCACTACCAGTGATGATATGAGACGGTTGTACCATGACATTGTTTCGGGATACAACGCATACACCAGATCATGCCATGTCACCAGGTACCGAACACCTGCAGGTTTTGCAAAGGGGAGGGCATGTTGCGTCCCCCAGAAAACCTCGAGCTGATACTGGCGAATAAACCCGGGCATCCGGAGAAGATACCATAGTGTTCCGGGAATATGCTTCCATCCCATGTCCTCAACCACGGTCACTTTCGCTTTTGCCGCTTCATCCAGCACTATAGGCCTGTTGGAAAAAAGCATCAGTTCCACTTCGTCTCGTCTTGAAAGCGCCTTTACCATTTCCTCGACATACCGTCCTATACCAGCCTTTTTCTCCCGGAGGGGGCGGGCATCCACACCTATTCTCACCTTTGGCATGCTATCCCCTTCGCTTTAGCTTACTTAACCACGCCCAGATTCCTGCCCATGTCAGAGCAAACACCATCACCACGAGAATGGTGAAGGGCTTGCGGTACCGGATGGCCTGAATCTTCCAGTACAGAGGAGAAAATTCCCAATGAAGAACTATTTTGTCCTCATTCTTCCAGAAACGTGCAGGTAATATCTTCACGGGGGTATCTATCTCACCTAAACTTGTATGCCAGCGAATATTAGTTAATAAGTTGGACTCAAGAACGTTAAATACTTTTTTTGAATCGTTGGTTTGATTATTAAATAAACCTTGTATTTCCAGTAGATAGTAACGCATTTGATATTCTTCAAGATTAAAAGGTACAATAGGCAAAACATCCTCCAGTATCAATCGGTGAAATCGTATTTTATCAAGGGGTGTTTTGCTTTTCTTTTTGAGATAGGATTGAGTAAGATCCGATAACGAATACATCTTTGTCCATCCTAAAAAAACCTCATCTTTTGCTAAAAGATAATTGATGGCTTGATACAAATTTTCTGGACTTTTGTCATAATCAGGCATTATTTCTCTCAGATGCTTTTCTACTTCTAAGAATCTATCCATAAACCAATATTTTTTTTTACCATACTGGGCGATATCTTTCCAGAGAGGATAAAGTTGGGAGATTTCTGCTTTTGTAAAAAAAGTCTTTGATATAGAATAATAATTTGTAAAAGAAAATGTTATCCTCTTATCCATCGCAGAGACTTGTGAGGAGAACCCCCCCTTATCAGATATTATGTAAAAAAGTCTTGCTTCTTTTGGTTTTAGTTCCTGAGAGAATTCCCATTGAAAAGCCAACCCATGTATCTTAACCTTTATCGGTTGAAATACATACCCCATAATAAGTAGAGACACTCCTACTATCGCCACAAGAAATGACACAAACCATGGATATAGCTCAAAAACTGGTTGTTTGTTTTCCCGGAGACAATTTTTTCCCCCTTGAGATTCCATAGTGGCGAGAAATGCCCCCACCATGGCTATGTGGTTCCAGACATAGACTCGCAGGATGTTTTGATTAAAAAGCAAAAGAAACATCTGAAGCCCGAGCCCACTGAAAAGAGCCAGTCCTATGCTTTTCTCAAACGATGAGAGGTTTTTCCAGAAGCGTCTTAGTGTTATGAGTATACTTCCTCCCAGTCCACCGAGGAGAAGCATCCCCCATACCCCAAAAGCTGCCATGTACTCAAAAAGCACACACATTCCCTCAAAAGCCTTGACCTCTCCACCCTGGGGAATCATCCCCTGTTGTATCTGGGCGATAGCTCCGGCTACACCGCCGAGTCCTACACCCCACCACGGATGGGTAAAAAATACCTCCAAAGTATTTTGCATAGCCTCGAGTCGTTCAAGAAACGACCACTTCATCACCTTGAGAAGGATATTCCGAAAAGAGGGGAACACCTTTACAAAAAGCACCATCGCCACCCCTACGAGTAGCCCGCCTATCCAGACATAACGTTTGAGTTGTTCAACACGTCCCTGGAAAAGCTTTTTTGTCCCCCATATGCCAGCAGCCCCGGCACAAAACATAATTCCTGCAAGCCAACCCATACGGGAGGTAGTCAGAAAAAGTATAAGTCCTGCAAAAAGAAAGAAAGCCCCTAAAGAGATGCGAGCCAAACCCTTCTGGTGAGAAAAAAGCCCCATCAGAAGAGGGAAAATCGGTAAAAGATAGGTGGCAAAATACGAAGGTTCATAGTTCCAGCCGTTGACACGGTGGAGACCATGATAGTTTGTGATTCCCAACACTCCCTGGGTTTTCCAGAGGAAGCTATCACTCCACGCAAGAGAAGGAACCACCCACTGAAGCCAGCCGACGACCATCGCTGGGATAAACGAGGTCACATAGACCATTACCATTTTAGAAAAAATATTCTCCTCTTTAGCCATTTGAGCAAATACTGTTACCCATCCCACAAATAGCCAAAGCCAGACTGCATACCCTAGTCCACGAAAAAGTGAAGGACTCACCAGAGAAAAAAAGGTATTGAAAAGAGCTATAGCCACCAGCCAAAACCACCACGACGAGAAGTTCCACTTTTTCTCTCTGGTGAGACGCACTCCCTCCCACAGCACAAAGGCTGCCACGAAAAATAAAACCAACCGTACGGTAAAGCCTTTGACATGAAAAACCCCAAAAACATCCATTGAACCCATGGCCAGGATAAGCCAGAGAAGTCCCCAGCGTAGCGATGGCATCACTTTTTGCATGAGAGACCTCCTAGACAAAAGGAAATAGTGAGACCGGCAGTAAAGAAAAGAGAGAGGAAAAATGATAAAAGACGGATGTTCTTTTGAGAAGCAAAAGAACATTGACGAACAGAGATCTCATGCCAATTTGCATTCGTTAAATATTCTTTGATATACATTACTATCTTTTCGTTCTGAGAGGCTGTAGGAATCGGTTCAGTAAAACGTAGCACAAATTGATAAAAAGGTTTGACTTGACCAGGCCACCACAGGAGATCGAGACGAGTATCAAAAGAGGGGGAAATCTCCTGGAGTTTTTGTGGAAATTCTTTTGTGAATTTTTCTCTTTCAAATTTTCCGTCAAAAGAAATCCGTATCTCATAGCGACGGTATTGAATTTCAGCTATCTCAAAAAAAAGAGAAAAGAAAATATACCCGCCAAACAAAAGTACGAATAAAAGTAACAGGTTTTTTGCAATCTCAAAAAACTGTACAGAGAAAGGTTTCATCTTTCTACCCCTTTTTCTCTCTTTATAATTCGATACATACCCACAATCAGGCTGTTATGGATCGCATGAAGAAACAAAAAAAAGGACTATTACAATGTTCTCTTACTGTCTCCCAGTCCTCCCGAAACTGCTTTTCATAGTGTCGTCCTCCTTTGGAAAGCCCATGAATGCGAAAGGCTGACAAAGGCTCCTTCACAATATGTGGCTGGTAATATCGAATAATCCTCAACCAATAGTCATGATCCATGGTATAGTGCTTTTCCTGACGGAAAAAACCTACCCTCTTAAGAAGTTCTCTTCGCCAGAAAGTACTGGGCTGCACTATAGGATTGGTAATATACAGAATCCAGGGGAAAGGAAGTTTTCGCAAAATTTTTTTGTACCACCTGATCCAGCTTTGGATTTCTTTTCCCTGTTCGTCTACTATCAGGGCGTCTCCCGTGAGCCACATAACCTCCGTATGCTCGCTAAAAACCTCCCGTACCCTCTTAAAAGCCCCTGGAATATAAAAATCATCAGAATTTATATACGCTACAATATCCCCTGTCACACGAGAGAGTCCTTTGTTAATGGCGTCTGTCTGTCCATTATCTTTTTCAGAAACCCACTGAATCTTTTGCCCATAACTTTTTAAGATCTCAACGGTTTCGTCTGTGGAACCACCATCGGCCACAAAAACCTCAATGTCCCCCTCCTGAGCAAGAATACTCTCTATGGTCTGGCGGATAAATTTTCCCTGATTATACGACGGAATAACCACCGAAATTTTCATTTTTTTGTTTCCTGTTTTTGTTCTTTTTTTGAGCTTTTCCAGTTCCATTTTGGTGAGGCCAAGCTCTGGTGTGAGCTCACTAATCCTTGAGGTGAGTTTTGAAATCACGACAGAATACTGAACCAGAATCAGAAGAATAGCTCCAATAAGAATCAGAACCAGGAGTGTCGGGGGATAGTAAATACCCAAAAGTGAGGAGAAAAAATGCAATGCTTCCCGCCATAGTGAAAGAACCAGAAGCACAAAACCAAAGAAAAGCCACAAAAGGGCATACTCTTCTCGTATCCTTTTCTTGAACACAAGGGGAAAAATAAGAAACAAATAAAGCACACTTCCTATGATGGCTACTAATTGAACCCTTGCCATACCCTACCTCACTCTATAGCGAAGAGCTGTGAGAAAAATAGACACCAGCACCTTCACCATATAATAGGCTGATCGCCATCCAAAAATCGAAGAACGTCCTCCCTGTCTCTCCCGCATCCTTACCTGAACCTCACCAATCCTGAATCGATTTCTCCCGAGGAGGATTACCACTTCAGGTTCGGGATAATCCACAGGATAGTACTCAGCTAAAAAGAGAATGGCCTCCCGGTTAAAAGCACGAAAACCCGAGGTATTGTCGGTTACCCTTTGCCTGATCAGAAGAGAGTTTACCCATTCGAAGATTTTGATCCCCACCCTTCGCCCAAAGGTAGAACGAAAAGTGGTGGGATCAGGACTGAGAAAACGAGAACCAATAATCATATCGGCGTTGAGTTCTTCCATGCGTTTCAAAAGGAGAGGGATCTCTGTCGCGAGATGCTGACCATCTCCATCAAATTGAATTGCTACATCATAACCATAACGAGCAGCGTATTTAAAACCTGTCTGAACCGCTCCCCCAATCCCAAGATTGACCGGAAGATCAATTACCGTAACTCCGTCATACTGACGGGCCACTGCAGAGGTGTTATCCCTTGAACCATCATTAATGACAACGATATCTCCTTGAGGGAAATTTTTCAAAAGATCCTCGATCACCTTGCCGATAGCCTTTTCCTCATTGTAGGCAGGGATAATAACGACGCTCTTCTTCACGAATTTTGCTCTCGTGCTATAATTTCATCATAATGCTCTTCAAGCCACTTATAGGTTTTTTGGAGTCCCTCATAAAGAGAGGTTTTTGCTTTCCAACCCAAGGCAGAAAGTCGGCTTACATCCAGAAGTTTTCTTGGGGTTCCATCAGGTTTTGAAGTATCATACACCACCTTTCCTAAAAATCCACTAATCTCACGGATAATCTCTACAAGTTCACGGATTTCTACATCTTCTCCTATCCCAACGTTGATATGACGCTCATCACTATAATGATTCATCAAAAAGATGAGTGCATCTGCCAGATCATCAATATAGAGAAACTCCCGTCGAGGTGTCCCTGTACCCCAGATGACTACCTCAGATTTATTCTCCCTTACGGCTTCGTAAAACTTGCGCAAAAGTGCTGGAATTACATGAGAGTGAGCAAGATGAAAATTATCCCCTGGACCGTAGAGGTTTGTTGGCATGGCAGAGATGAAATCAACCCCATACTGCTTGCGGTAGAAACGAGCCATTTCTAGACCCGCTATCTTGGCAATTGCATAGGCTTCATTGGTGGGTTCAAGGGCTGAGGTGAGAAGATACTCCTCTCTGATAGGCTGAGGGCAGAGTTTGGGATAGATACAGGAGCTTCCTAAAAAGAGCAGTTTCTTTACCCCATAGATATAGGCGGCATGAATCACATTCATCGCTATCGCTAAATTCTGGTAGATAAAATCAGCAGGATACGTTGCATTGGCAAGAATGCCTCCTACCTTGGCCGCTGACAAAAAGACGTACTCTGGTCTCTCCTGGCGAAAAAAAGCCTCCACATCGGCCTGTCTGGTGAGATCAAGTTCCTGATGGGTTCTTGTTACAATACAAGTGTATCCCTGCTGTTGTAAGGCTCTGAGAAGTGCGCCACCCACCAGACCCCGGTGGCCTGCAACATAAATTTTGGCACTTTTTTCCATGGTTACTCCTGGAAACGATAAGTTTTGTATCCTTCGGTTTTTAGTAGGTGATCCCTTTTGGCTTCTTCCATATCGGAAGCGATCATCTCTTTCACCAGATCCTGAAGGGTGTGTCTTGGCTTCCAGCCGAGTTTTTCTCTGGCTTTTGTGGCATCGCCGAGAAGCAGATCCACCTCTGTTGGGCGGAAATAACGGGGGTCTACCTCCACCAGAACCTCTCCTGTCTCAGCATGGATGCCTTTC
>FWWL01005717.1_pt1 | contig 13292 bp, 8 predicted proteins | sample 2228331 | NCBI WGS metagenome assembly FWWL01 (sample SAMEA103939775, study PRJEB20133) | metagenome | reverse complement strand
TTATTTCCTCGTATCAGAGGAGCGCTTGCAGACGATGCAGATGATCTTATACAAGTATTTAACCGAAGCGCAGCAAATCGTCAACAGCAGCAATATGCAAACTCTGAACAGCGGTCTTTTGGCGAAGATTTCGCCAATCTCGATTCGGATGACGATTACAGTAGTCGTGACTGTACCGATCCTGCTTGTATATCCGTTCTTGCAAAGATACTTCGTGAAAGGCATCATGCTGGGTGCCATCAAGGGCTGACGATTGTTACCGCCTTCTATCCCGGGGCGAACAATATAAATGAAATGACAATAAAATGGAGGGTTAAGCATGAAAAGAAACAAATGGTTCACCATGATTTCAGCTTCAGTGCTCGTATTTTTACTTATTTTCTTTTCCGCTTGCAGCGGGAATAACAACAAAGTGGACAGCAGTCCTTCAGCAAGCCCGGCAGCGTCGGAGACCAGCTCGCCGACCGCGACTGCCGAACCGACACCCAAACCTCCGATTACGATGAGTGTGTTGTTCAACGCTACGGCAGATGATTTCGAGAACACGGAAGTGTATAACGAGATCGTCAAACAGACCGGTGTTACAATGGATATCCAGCTGTATGATGAGCAGAAGTTCCAAGTGCAGCTCGCAGGCGGCGATTTGCCGGATATCATTCAGGTCCAGCATGTCGGCAAAACATATTTGGAGCAATTGATCGACGGCGGCAACATCATCCCGCTGGATGACTTGGTGAAGTTGCACGGATCGAATATTCAGGATGAGATTCATGCGCAGGGCCTGGCCTATTCCAAATCGTTCTGGAGCAACAACACGGGCAAGCTGTACTTGGTTCCGATTCAAATAGGTACGACCGGATGGGGCTTCGAGCAGACGATGGGCTTCACTACCCGTTGGGATTATTACAAAGAGCTGGGTTATCCGGCAATCAAGAACATCGATGACATGGTCAACGCGCTGGCCGCAATGATCGAGAAACATCCGAAGACTGCCGACGGCAAGAAGGTGTACGGTGCGGCGATTTGGAACGACTGGGGCACTTGGGGCTTGACCAGCCTTGGACTCACAACGGGCAACGGCCAATACAATTCGAATGACGGACAAATTCACAACCATTATACAGAGCCAGCTTCGAGCTCGTTCTGGGATACGGCTTACTTCCTGTATAAAGCACAGCAAAAAGGAATACTTGATCCCGACGCTTTCACGGCCAAATATGATGATATCGTAGCGAAAGCAACGCAAGGTACGTTGATCTACTCCGCAGCAACATGGCCGTTCTCGAATGTTAATGCCGAGCTGCTTAAAGAAGGACCCGACAAAGGCTTCGTATCGATTCCTCTGGATTGGGGCTTCGCTTGGGCTGGCGGCCAATCGATCGCAGGCTGGGCAGATCGTGGATTCGCGATTACGAAAAATGCGAAAGACCCGGAGCGCGCAATGGAGCTGATCAATTTCCTCGCTTCCGAGAAAGGTGCGAGATTGCTGTCAAGCGGGATCGAAGGCGTTCACTGGGATATGGTAGACGGCAAACCGCAAATGAAGCCTGAAGTTGTTTCATTGGCTTCGACTGGCGGCGATGAGTGGAAGAAAACGGGAATCGCCGGCGCAGGTGTCGGCGGTGTCGGGGCAGCCAACCAACAAGGTATGGCTAACGATACGGTGTTAAGCGATGGTGGTCTCGTCAATCTGTTTAATACGCCGGAAATGTTCGCAACGAAACAAAATTCGCTTCACAAGGATTTAACTGCGCATTACGGAGCTGCTTATCCGGCGCAGGCTTATCAACAGTATGAGACACAGGGGCTCGTGAAGTCACTCAAGGATTATCCGCAGGATATTCTTAATGCGATGCCTGGCATGCCTGAAGACATTAAACGGATTGTCGATGAACTGGATCAACTGATGATCAAAGGAATTCCGGAAGTCGTCTTGAAAGCCAAGGACGACGCTGACTATACGAAACGCCAACAAGCCCTGATCGATAAACTGAACGAAGCAGGCGCGGACAAGTGGTTCCAATGGTATAAGAAAACGTTCGAGGATACGAAGGCTAAGCTGGGCAATTAATTTGTTGCAGTACCAACCGCACAGGCGTTGGGTTGTTGGAAATCAACAATCCAATGCCTGTGTTTTATTGTTAACCTTAACTTAAATGGAATGGACGAGGTGCTAGAGGTGAAAATAACTTACGATGCCAAATCGTTTTTACTGGATGGCAGAAGAATCTGGATTACCGCAGGTGAAATTCACTATTTCCGCTTTCCAGGAAGCGAATGGAGGCAGGTGCTGCTGCGTGCCAAACGTGCCGGATTGAATACAATCAGTACCTATGTGCCTTGGAATTTTCACGAGATGTCAGAAGGTGCTGTGGATTTCAGTGGAGATAAGGACCTTGCAAGTTATATCGATTTAATCGGGGAAATGGGCATGTACGCCATGCTGAGGCCAGGGCCCTATATCTGCAGCGAATGGGATGGAGGCGGAATACCTGCCTGGCTGTGCGCCAAACCCGTTCGGCGGTTCCGTGAGGATGATCCGGTGTATATGGCCGCGGTTGAAAGTTGGTTCGACAAGCTGATTCCCATCATTAGCAAGCGGCAGATTACCAAGGGAGGACCGGTCATAACGGTCCAGAATGAGAATGAATATCCCGGCGGCTGGGATGAATCGATGCGCCGTTATATAAAGAAGATTAGCAATATATTCGGGAAGCACGGCATTGATGTTCCCATTCTGGCCTGTAATGTCCACGGAGATACAGCGACAACGGTGCAAATCAACTGTTCTGCAGATGAAAGGGATCAGGTTATTGATCCGGGCATGATCTTGACATACAACCATCATATAGAGGTTGAGCCTGTCTATGATCTCAAGAGTAAGCAGCCCTATGCCCCACTCATTACGTCCGAGTTTTGGTGTGGAGCGCCGATCTATTGGGGGAATCAGGTCACTGACTGGCCTAATCCGCTGTTATTGGCACAGGCAGCCTATGAATACGCATCCTCAGGGACACAGATTTGTTATTACATGTTCGAGGGGGGTACGAACTTCGGGTTCTGGGGAGGAAACAATATTGCCACTTCCTATGCTTCAGGTTATCCTGTAGGTGAAGGCGGGAAGCTGACCCCGAAATATTATGCCACTCGTCCCTCAAATATGTTCACCAGCCAATTTGCTGATTTCTTGGCGGGCAGCGAAGAAAGGATGGACAAAGCTGGGATTGGGTACCCGCAAGGTGTACGCCTTAATGTCCGTGAATGTGACAGAGGAATCATGGCTTTCATCTCCACTGTGAACAAAGAGCAGGAAATTCCACTATCATTATCTGGAGGAAAGGAATTAACGATCCATTTGGGAGAGGTAACCGCTGCAGTCATTCCAGTTAATCTGGAGGTGTTCGAACATGTAATTGTGGATTACAGCAATCTTACTCTGCTTGCAAGGGATGCAGCGAAGAAGGTGCTGATCCTGTTTGGACCGGCGGGAACGGAAGGTGTAGTAAGCCTGAATGGCGCTGAAATGCTAATCCCTGTAAGTAAAAGGAAGGTAATGTATCGAAAAGCTGAAGGGATCAGCATCATTGCCACAGACGAAGAGATGGCAAGACGCTGTTGGATCGTTGATGACAAGCTGGTTTTCGGTCCGGATTATGTTGGATTAATTAATGGCGATGGCTCTCTGGATATCAAGGTAAGCGCAGCTACACCAGATGTTGTATATCTGGATTCCAATGGACAACCTGTCAGTAACCATTTCAAGCACGAAGCCAAAGCATTCAAGCTGCCAGAGCTGGGCTCATGGAATATGGCCCCCTGCACGGAAGTTACATCCGACCAAACAGGAGGCTGGATATCCCTGGACAAACCATACTCACACGAGGAATTAGGAATCGTACAGGGCTATGTATGGTATAGTGCTGAATGGGAATGCCAAGAAGCAGGCGTACAGAAGCTGCTGTTGACCTATGCGCCTAACCGGATAACCGTCTATGTGAATGGCCAATTGTCGGGCACACATGCGGAACGCAGATCGGTCAGAATGAGGGATGAATACGGACATCCTGCAGATTGGGCGTTCGAAGAGCTAACTGCAACGGTCAAAAAAGGTATAAACAGATTTACATTCCTATCGGATGATTTGGGACACAATTATGATGTGCCCGTTCCTGTAGGCATACAGGGCCCCGTATTCATTGGATCTCGAAGGATAGAAGTCGAGAGCTTCCGTGAAATTTCTCCACTGCCCGTATCAGCCGATGCATTCAATTTCCTGTACAGCCGCTCCTATCGTGAACGGGAGAACTTGCCTGCATTGGAATTCGAGCTTACCCTTGATGAAGGTGAACAATCAGTAATTACGATGCACAGCGTGCATGCGTGGATAACTGTGAACGGTGAAGAAATTGTGCCGATGTCTTATCCGGAATCGCCGTGGACGATGTTCCAGCGCATCAAGAGATTGATTTCCTGGCAGCTGCCGAAGCATGCATCCGGAAGGACGAATACAGTACGAATCCAGTATGTCGAAACCATAGCGCAAGCCGTGAAAGAGAACATGACCGTTTATATCGTACCGCAGACAGGTGAATTAATGAGCTGGAACTGGAAGCCTTGGGAGGAAAAAAACGATTTTTCCGCTTCGACCAGCTTGAACAGCGATGAATCCGAGAAGGAAGGTCTTGTGGTACTGCTCCCTGTCGGCAGTCCGGTGTTAAGAAAGGGCAGGCTGCTGACACCATCATATTTAGAAACACGGTTCCCCTTCCCTGATGGCGATCAACCGGTTTACTTGAATATCGGGGAGCTGCAAAAAGGCCAGATTTTTATGAACGGTCATAATGTTGGGCGTTTCTGGAAATATGGCGGCACACAGGAGCTGTATTATTTGCCAAGGAGTTGGATGAATCAGTTGGTGATCTTTGAGGAGCTGGGTCTTAGTCCGCAGAATACCTCGCTTGCTTTCGGAGACAGTGGACAATGGACCGGATTCCCACTGTAATAATGATGGTAAGATTCATGGCAACAAGGTTCGTGGTGTATTTTTTGATAATATCAGAGTAAACCGCGGTCGCTCCTCCTTGAATAGACTTCGATAGAAGTTTTTCTTATAACAGCCATGTTATGGATATGGGAGTTTTGAGTAAAATCAAGGTTCCCCTATAATTGTTTTTGATACATGTTTTCCATAAAAAACTTAGAACAGAGGTTGTAAGTAATGGAAAAAAAGTTGATTCATGAAGCACCACCCACATCACTGGATGTGCCGGATGTAAATATCGCCCCGGCTGCCTGGGAACCGATCAAGCTGCATCCAAGCAACAACCGTTATTTTTTATTCAGGGGAGCTCCCACTATCCTTATTACTTCTGCCGAACATTATGGGGCCGTGTTAAATTTGGATTTTGATTATATCGTCTACTTAAACGAACTGCAGGCAAAAGGGTTGAATAAAACGAGGATTTTCAGCGGGGAATATATTGAAAAAGCAGCAGACATTCCATCTATAGGAGTCAATAATATGTTGGTCCCCGCATCCGGTCGTTTCATTGCACCATGGGCTAGAAGCTCAACTCCTGGGTACTCCCAAGGCGGAAATAAATTTGATCTGGATACGTGGGATACCGCTTATTTTGATCGACTTACTGATTATGTATATCAGGCTGGCTTACGCGGGATTGTCGTTGAGGTAAGCTTATTTTGCTCGAAATATAAGAATAACCAGTGGGATGACAGCCCGATGAAGTCGACAAACAATATCAATGGCGTTGGAGATGTGGCTGCATCCGAAGCTTTGACAACCGGTAACGGCAATCTTCTGGCACATCAGCATCGCTTAGTCCATAAATACGTGACAGTACTTAAAGATTTTGACAATGTCTATTATGAAGTCGTCAATGAACCGTATATGGATTATGGGGCGACGGATGAATTTCAGGATCACTTCATTTCTACGATCGTCCATACGGAAGCCTCTTTTCCCCACAAGCATCTAATCGCCCTTAACGTTGCGAATTTCTGGATGACCGTGACGAACCCCAACAGCCATGTGTCGATATTTAATTTCCACTATGCCCACCCGCCGGATGCCGTTGCCATGAACTATGGCTTGAACAAAGTCATTGCCTATGATGAATCGGGCTTTGAGGGAATTGAGGATCAGACCTATCGTAGAGAAGGATGGGATTTCATCATAGCGGGAGGAGCGGTATTCGACCATTTGGATTTCTCTTTCATCCCATCCCATGAGGACGGAACCTTTGTGATTCCAAGCGATACGCCTGGTGGTGGGGGACCCGCATTCCGCGGCCAGATGAGTATTCTCAAAAATTTTATATACGATTTTGACTTCTTGCGTATGGCCCCGGATAATTCAGTCATTACGGGAGAAGTACCAGATGGAACAACAGTGAGAGCATTGTTGGAAGCGGGCAAGCAATACGCGATTTATGTGAATGGAAGTTCATTGGCAAATTTAATTGTAAGTCTGCCGCCAGCTGAATATACTGCAATGTGGGTGGATACAAAAACAGGCAGTATCGTGGAAACGGAGCAATTTAGCCATTCCGGCGGGAATCATACTTTCGTCCTGCCAGCCTATACAGATGATATTGCCCTATCCATTAAAAGCGCCTGAACCGTTAAAAGCAATTGGAGTCTGCTTATACAAATAACTTTTGAAAGGAATAAAGAACATGTCACTGATCATTACAAAAATAGAAACGCTCTGCCTCTCCCGCATGCACGAGCCCGAGCGGCATTGGTTTACAACGACTTTCCGCACCATAAAAGCGGATTGCACAGTTGTGGTGATTCATACAAACGAAGGAATCAAAGGAATCGGCGAAGCCTGCTCATATGGGGTTCCGAACAAAATTCGCGATGTAGTGGAAAAGCTCGCTCCCTTATTGGTAGGTCGCGATCCGCTTGATTTCTCCGTCACGCCTCATCCAAACGGCCACTCTTGGAGCTATGATTGTGCCATCGCGGGAATCGATTGCGCGCTCTGGGATATTCGCGGGAAAGCCGCCGGCAAACGTGTTTCGGAGCTGCTGGGAGGGAAACCATTGGAGAAAATCGAACTCTATGCTTCCGGCGGCTGCAGTTATGATTGGCGGCAGAAGCCCGATCAGTTGATTGAAGAAGCGCTTGGGTATATGGAGCAAGGCTTCCGTACCTTTAAATTCCGCTTGGGAACCCACTGGGCATGGGACGGTGTTACGGTAGACAGGATGCTTGGTTTAATCAAGGAATTGGCGCAAACGATCAACGGACGGATGTCGCTTGCGTTGGACGGAAATCAACGGATGACCGAAGAAGAAGCGATCGAGCTTGGTCTGGGATTGGATAAAATCGGCGGATTTTCCTGGTTTGAAGAGCCATTCGATATGAGAAACACCGCCGGTTATGCCAAACTGAATGCCCTGTTGGAAGTGCCGGTAACCGGTGGTGAGCAATATACCACTGTGGAACAGTTTATTCCCTACCTCGAGCAAAAGGCATACGCCATTATTCAACAGGACGTTGGCATATGCGGCATATCGGAGGGGCTCAGAATTGCCGAATTCGGTGAGCAATACGGTGTACACACGATCCCCCATAACTGGCATAACGGGTTGATGACCATGGCCAATGCGCATATGGTTGCGGCACTCCCCCATCCGGTCATGCTTGAACTTTGCATGATTCAAGGGCCGCTTCAGTGGGAGATGCTGAAAGAGAAACCGGTGATCCAAGACGGTTTCCTCGAGCTTCCCGCCAAGCCGGGACTTGGTGTGGAGCTCATCGAAAACATTGAAGAACAATTTCCGTATATGGAAGGCAATTATTACGTAACGGTTGATAAATAACAAAAGAGGTGATGAAGCATGTTTTCTGATCAGGAAAAAGTGCCGGTCGAATTGTTGGAGCAGCTGTTGAAAGTGAGTGTTTGTACCGTCACTCATACGCTGCAGGAGCTTGGATTCCACAATACTTATATGCTTGGAATCGGAAAGCTGGCTTTCCCGGATGAAATCCAACGTGTTGTTGGAAGAGCGGTTACGCTGCGTTTTATTCCTCTCAGGGAAGATCTGGTGAAAGAACAATATGGCCAATTGACCGAATCACCCCATCGGACTGCGCTCGAATCCATTAAAGAAGGGGATTTTCTTGTGATTGATACCGGAGGCTGCCTGGAAACGGGAGTCATCGGGGATATTTTTACCAGAAGGGTAAAAGTCCTGGGGGGAAAAGCGATTATCGTGGATGGAGCCGTTCGTGACTTGCAGCGCATCACGGATGTAGGATTGCCTGTATTCGGAAAGGGTGTTCACGGAGGCGCGATTCCGAGAGCGCTTATGTCGGTCGGTATGAACGAGCCGATTCGATGCGGCGGTGTGGCCGTTATTCCCGGGGATATTCTATTGGCGGACCGCGACGGTGTAGTAGCGATTCCACCGAATCAGGTTGCGGAAATCATAAGAATTGCCGGGGAGCACGATGAATTGGAAGAGAGATGGGTTAAGATGAAGCTGGATGAAGGGGCCTCCCTGCATACCCACTACCCGCCCATAGGAGAAGCCCGCAAGGAATTCGAGATTTGGAAAGAAAACTATTTGCAAAATAAACAGATCAACACGTAATTCGGCAATGTTGAAGGAGAGGGTATCTTGTTATATCGGATTATGGGCGGGACCGGCCTCAGGGTATCGATCCTAAGTCTGGGGGCAGCATCGCTCGGGGATATATATCATAAGATCGATATTGCCGATGGGATCTATACGGTTCATAAAGCCTTGGATTTGGGTATCAATTTGATCGACGTATCCCCGTTATACGGTTACAACAAAGCGGAAACCGTTTTGGGCAGGGCAATCGAACATAAGCCAAGAGACAAATTCCTGTTGGCATCCAAGGCGGGACGATATAGAGCGAACCTGTTCGATTTCTCCCCCGCCCGGCTTACAAGAAGTGTTGATGAAAGTCTGCAGAGGTTGAAAACAGACTATTTGGACATATTGCAGCTGCATGATATCGAATATACCTCTCTTGGACCGATTATCCACGAATCTATTCCAACTCTTGCGAAGTTAAAGGAGCAAGGGAAAATCCGCTTTTACGGGATAACCGGGCTTCCTTTGAAGATATTTACAACGGTCGCGGAGACTGTGAAGCTGGATACGATATTATCCTACTGCCGTTATTCGTTAAACGATACGTCCCTGCTTGAGATCCTTCCGTACCTGGCGGAGAAGAAAATCGGGATTATGAATGCTTCGCCGTTATCCATGGGACTGTTGACCGATAGAGGAGCGCCTGATTGGCATCCGGCAGCACCTGAAATCAAGGAGGCGTGCCATAAAGCAGCGGAATTTTGCCGGCTGAACGGCAGTAATCTATCCAAGTTGGCTTTGCAATTTTCAGTTTCCCATCCCGGCATAGCTACTACCATCGTCGGAACAGCCAATCCGCAAAATATCGCATGCAATGTGCAATGGCTCGAAGAAACTATGGATACACAAATGGTAAGTAGGGTTCAGGAATTGCTGAACCCCATCCGCAACAAATCATGGATATCCGGACTGGCGGAGAATAATGAAAGCATCACGGAGGGAGAAACCGATCTAAATGGCTAAATCCATCATTTATGTGGCCCCGTACGGCATGGATACCAATCCCGGTACACTTGGGGAACCGGTTAAAACGCTAAACGAGGCACTATCCAGAACAAGAATCCATCCATACGTGGAAAAACGCATCATTGTCAGGGAAGGCTCCTATTATGAAGTCAGTCTTACTTTTACTTCAGAGGATGCGAATTTATCCATTGAGGCTTATCCAGGTGAACAACCGGTGCTTTATGGAGGTCTTCCGGTAACTTTATGGGAGAAGGAAGGTGAATTTTTGTCAGCGCCATTGGATGGCGTCGGAGACCGTTCGCGGGATTTTCGGATGATTGAGGTAAATCAAGACTTCAGGCAAAGAGCGCGATTGCCTGAAACTGGAGCATTCTGCCATCGGAATGAGTTTGATGTGGATTGGATGTCGACTTTTGGCGGAGGATGGAGACGAAAGCCCACCGAAGCGGAAATGGCCTATCTGAAATATAAGAAAGAAGACATCGGGCCATGGTTGGATGTCAATAATACGGAAGTGACGGTTTATCATGAATGGGACGAATCATTGCTGGGGTTAAAATGCATTGACAAGGAGTCAGAAATGCTTCAATTTTCGAATAGGCCGGGCCATCCGCCGGGTGCCTTTGCCGGCCGAAATGAAAATGCGAAAACTTATGTCGTATGGAATGTGAAAGAGGGAATGCAGCAGCCGGGACAATGGTATTTGGACAGAACGCACAGCAAACTGGTATATTGGCCTTTACCGTCGGAAAATCCAGATAGCCTGCACGTGGTCGCTCCTTCACAAAAGCATATCCTGTACCTTCAAGCCGGCGCCAAACATCTGCGTTTTCAAGGTTTGACGATAGCTTGTGCAGCGACCCAACTTGTCGCCGGAGGATTCGGCGCCTTAGAAGCGAGTGCGGCTATTTCCGGCGAAGATGTCCAGCATATTGTTTTCGAGAAGGTGACGGTCCGGTTTACCGGAGGATGGGCCTGCAGATTGGCCGGAAAAGATATCCGGTTGGCCGGATGCCATATTCATCATACCGGGGCAGGGGGTATACACTTGAAAGGCGAGGGCATCATTCTGGAGAATACCAGAATCCATGACGTCGGCCTGATTTACCAAAGCGCAGTCGCGGTGTCCTGTCAAGGAAGCGGCAATATCATCCGTCATAATGAGATTCATGATACCCCATACAGCGGTATTGTCAGTGTGAGCCCTGATACGGCGGTCAATGGAAATATGCTGTACAATACAATGACCTTCATGAAGGACGGCGCGGCCATTTATATTGCCATGCACAGCAAGAATGTCACAGTCAGCGGCAATGTTGTATTCTCCCGTTCAGATGGCACCGTACGCAGATATGCATATTATTTGGATGAAAGATGCGAGGAATGTTTCGTGGAGAACAATTTGGCGGTCAACCTTCGTTTCCCAATGCTGAGCCATATGACCTCCAAAAGCAGCTTTATCAACAATATCTTTTTGGATAAGGGTCCGCAAACCGTTTATGTGTTCAATTCGTACGGACTTGTTTTCGAAAGAAATATTCTTGCTGCCCATTCAATAGAGATACAATCGCCCCAAGGCAATCCGCAAGGGCTGCCATCGGAATACGATACGCATGAGTATATGAAAAGCTATAGCACTGCAGATGGCATTACATCCTTGAAAAATAATATTTTTCACAGCACAAGCAGTAGTCATAACGGTCCGGGCAGTAACTTGATATTCAAGGAATATCTCCACTACAAGATGATAAGTGAATATCCTATTGAAGAGAAGGACGGGAATACATTCGCCGACCCGATGTTGAAGGACCCTGCCGCCGGAGACTTTTCATTTGAAGTAAAATCCAGGGCACAGTCGCTGGGAATTCGCCCTTTATCGTTTTCAGATGCAGGCTGTACAGGGAGTTTTTCATTGTTATTCAATCGTTTCTATCATTAATTGAAATATTGGGAGAGAGAAAGCAATGGGACAAATCGAAATCGTGCTTAGCCGGTTAGACAAATTTACGTTTCAGGAAGCGGTTGAACTGTGGAATGAAGGGTTCGCCGGTTATTTCACCGATATGAACCGCCCATTGATTAAACATATGGAATATTTGGGTACAAACAGCGTTTATCCCGAATATTCCGTAGTGGCGGTTATCGACGGAAAGCCGGCCGGCTTTGTGCTGACTGCCATTCGTACGAATGAAGGCAGAAAAACTGCGTGGAATGCGGGAACGGGTATAGCCGCGCCTTATCGCGGGATGGGAGTCGGTAAAGCGATGATGGGCGAAGCCGTCCGCATTTATCGCGAACAAGGAATTGATATGGCCTACCTGGAAGCGATTTTCGAAAATAAAGCCGCCATAGCACTATATGGCAGCTGCGGTTTCCAAGTACAGGAACGACTCTTCAGTTATTCGTGGAAAGGGCCGTTGGACCGCTTGTTTTACACCAACGATGGGCAGAACAGGTACAAGGTTATCCGGGCTGAGCTGCGGGATGCTGGTAAGCTGCCGTTTTACCGCGGCAATGTATCGTGGGGTGCGCAATGGTCTAACATTTATGGTGGCGAAGCGACGTTTTGTCTCGATGAAAGAGGTACTGTTACGGCTTATGCGCTTTTCAGGAGATCTCTCTCTGAGAACGGCGGTAAACCTGCAGAAATTACACTACTCCAGGCACAGTCGGATTCGAGTCGGGAAGACAGCCTGGCCGCTGCCCGATTCCTGCTTGCCGAATTATGTATCCCTTATGCGGATGGCTTCAAGTGTACTGCCTTAAATATCCCGAAATCCAACATAATCTTCAGTCGGCTGTTCAAGGAAACAGGGTTTGAAGTCACGCTTGACCAAAACCTGATGGTGCTTGATTTAAGGGCAAGAACTGATCCTCTCTCTTTACCCGTATCCTAGTTGAACAGTCCAAAAATCGTAGAAAAATTCATTTTACCTGTTACATCCTGGCCTATACTCAAAATTGAGAAAAGAAAAATGAAAGAGGGACTTCTAAATGGCGAATCAGTATCCGGAATACATGAAGTGGTTTATGTATGCACGACTTGGCATGTTTATACACTGGGGGTTGTACGCGATTCCTTCACGCGGCGAGTGGGTTAGAAGTCTTGAGAAGCTTACGGTCGAACAGTATCAACCGTTTTTCGAAGAATTCGATCCGGTGAAATACGACCCGCGCCAATGGGCCAAAATCGCCAAAGCTGCAGGAATGAAATATGCGGTGTTAACGGCAAAGCATCACGATGGTTTTTGTTTGTTCGACAGCAAGCTGACGGACTATAAAGCAACCAATACCCCTGCCGGAAGAGATTTGATCAAGGAATATGTCGGGGCTTTCCGCGAAGAAGGGCTGCAGGTGGGCCTCTATTATTCGATCATTGACTGGCACCATGAGGATTATCCCTCATATGGCGACAAAATTCATCCGATGCGGGACAATGAAGCATTTAAGAATAAACCGATCCAATTCGATAACTATTTGACTTATATGCACGGGCAGGTCAAGGAGCTTCTCACGAATTACGGCAAGATCGATGTGATGTGGTTCGACTTTTCTTACGACGATATGACCGGGGAGAAGTGGAAAGCTACGGAGCTGGTTCAGATGATGCGTTCCATTCAACCGGATATTGTAATCGATAACCGTCTCGGTGGCAATACCAAAGCTGCGGAG
>FWWL01008386.1_pt1 | contig 13301 bp, 11 predicted proteins | sample 2228331 | NCBI WGS metagenome assembly FWWL01 (sample SAMEA103939775, study PRJEB20133) | metagenome | reverse complement strand
CGCTGGCCCGCTAACGTGAGCGGATACCCGAAGCGCAGCGAAGGGTACGGTCGCCCGGCGCGTAGCGCCCTCCAGGGGCGATTTTAACCGCTAGCTAATAAGCCTCGGTGAGCAGTTACAAAAAAATTATAGCACTATTTTGGGGAATAAAACAGAAAGCATTTAGTTTTTAACCAAACTGTAACCTTTAGCTTAACCCCCACGGAAGGAAAGACGGCAGAGGCAACAAAAAAGCCGACCCCCAAAGGCCGGCTACGAGTGGGTCGTACAGGATTCGAACCTGTGGCCCTGGGCTTAAAAGGCCCCTGCTCTGCCTGACTGAGCTAACGACCCACGACCCACAGTATAACACGCGGACGCAGCTTGTCAAATTCACAGACGCGGCCTAAACGCGAACGGGGCGCACGTTTGCGCCCCGTTTCGTCTCACACCAGGCTGGTCATCAGACGGCACTAAGCCGGCACCGCCTCGACTTCCTCTTCCACCATCACCTCTTCCTGGCACACCGTGCACTGAACCACGCCCTTACGCGCTTCCACCATCAGCCCACCGCAGGCCGGGCAGGGCTGAGCGACCGGGCGTTTCCAGGACGTGAAGTCACACTCCGGCCAGTGAGCGCAACCGTAGAACAGGCGCCCCTTGCGCGTGCGCTTAATGACCAGATCACCGCCACACTTGGGACAGGCGACACCGATCTTCTCCAGCCACGCTTCGGTGTAGCGGCACGTGGGGAAGTTCTGGCAACCGATAAACTTACCGTAGCGTCCCCAACGCACAATCAGCGGCGCGCCACACTCCGGGCAATCGCGCCCGACAAATTCAACACTGTCCACCTTTTCGATCCGCGCCTCGGCGCGCGCCAGAGCCTCTTCAAACGGGCCGTAGAAAGCGCGCACCACCTCGACCCAGGGGCGTTCCCCTGCCGCCACCTGATCCAGTTCGGCCTCCATCTGCGCGGTAAAGTCCACATTAATCTGCTCAGGGAAATGCTCCACCAGCAGATCCGTGACCAGGATGCCTACCTCCGTAGGCACGAAACGCTTCGCGTCGCGCGTCACGTAACCGCGATCCTGCAACGTGGACAGAATCGGCGCGTAGGTGGACGGACGCCCGATGCCATACTCCTCCAGAGCGCGGATGAGGCTGGCATCCGTATAGCGCGGTGGCGGTTGGGTGAAGTGCTGTTCGGGGAGCACCTTGAGCAGATCGAGCGACGCGCCCTCCTCCAGGGGTGGGATGGGCTGGCGCCCCTCTTCCTCGTCGCTCACCTGATCCTCGTCCTGGGTCTCTTCATACACCACCAAAAAGCCGGGGAAACGCAGCACCGAGCCGGACGCGCGGAACAGGTAGGGCCAGGTCTCCCCCGTCCCCGCCTCGATCTCCACGCTGCGCGTATCGTACAGCGCGGCGGTCATCTGGCTGGCCACAAAACGCCGCCAGATCAGCTCGTAAAGGCGGAATTGCTCGCGCGTCAGGTAATCCTTGATGGCGTCCGGCGCGCGGAAGACGCTGGTGGGGCGGATCGCTTCGTGAGCCTCCTGCGCGCCCCTGGCGCGGGTCTTGTAGACAGGCGGCGTTTCGGGCAGGAAGGCCTCGCCGTGCTGCGCGCGGATGTAGTCCCGCGCCTCGGCCTGGGCCTGCGCCGCCACATTCGTGCTGTCGGTACGCATGTAGGTGATCAAACCCACCGGCTGACCGTCGCCCAGGTCAATGCCTTCGTAAAGCTGCTGTGCGATGCGCATGGTGCGGCGCGCCGCAAAGCCCAGCTTACGCGACGCTTCCTGCTGCATCGTGCTGGTGGTGTACGGCGGCGATGGACGCCGTCGGCGCTGGCTTTCCTTGACGCGCGCCACACGATAGCGCGCGCGCTCCAGGTCGCGCACCACCTGCTGCGCCTCATCCGCATTGTGCAGCGCAACCTCCGCATCCTGGATGCGCGCCAGCCGCGCCTTGAAGGCACCCCGTGGCTTGCGCGGCGGATGCGGCGCCACTTCCACATCAATCGTCCAGTACTCCTCCGGCACAAAGGCCTCGATTTCGCGTTCCCGCTCCACGATCAGGCGCAGAGCTACGGATTGCACACGCCCGGCGGAAAGATGGCCGCGCACTTTGGCCCACAGCAAGGGGCTGAGTTTGTAGCCGACCAGACGATCGAGCACGCGCCGCGCCTGCTGCGCATCAATCAGCGCCTTGTTCAGCGTGCGCGGGTGCGAGAAAGCCTCGTCAATGGCCGTGGAGGTGATTTCGTGGAACTCCACGCGGTGGAGACGCTGCGGCTCCACGCCCAGCACCTCGCTCAGATGCCAGGCGATGGCTTCCCCCTCGCGATCCGGGTCCGTCGCCAGGTACACGGCCTCCGCCTTCTCCGCCAGACACGCCAGCTCCTTGACCACGGCCCGCTTCTCGTTGGGCACGCGATATTTGGGCGCAAAATCGTGCTCCACATCCACCGAAAGTTGCGAGCGCAACAGGTCGCGAATGTGCCCCACCGAAGCGCGCACCGTGTAGCCCTTGCCCAAAAAGCGCCCTACCGTGCGTGCCTTGGTCGGGGACTCCACAATGACCAGCTTCCCTTCCCGTTGCGGCGCCGCCGGCGCGCTTGGGGTCAAGCCCTCGTGCAAAGGGGTGCGTCCAATGCGATACAGCGTTGTACCACACACGGCACATGTCCCGCGCAGCGCAGGCTGACCGCGCGCCGTAAATACCGCTTGCGGCTCGCTCATCTCGCGCCGTACCTTACACTTCACACAATAGGCCTCGTAACTCAAGCTAAAGCCTCCTCGATATCCAAGATGCCAGCTTACAGTAAATGCGTCTCGCCATCCGCCTGCAGGCGCTGGACCACTTCCCGCACCCGTTGCGACGCACCGCACGGCAGCACCAGCAGGGCATCGGCGGTGTCAATCATCAACAAATCCTGCACCCCCACCAGCACGACCTTGCGCCCGGCAGCGGAGATGACCAGGCTGCGTTCCGTGTCCAGGACGAGCACGTCCCCCTGCTGGTAGCTCCCCGTCTCATCTGCGAGCAGCTCCAGGAGCGCATCCCAGCTTCCCACGTCGGACCAGCCCATCTCGACGGGTAAAACCGCCACACGATCCGCGTGCTCCATGACCCCGTAGTCAATCGAAATCTTAGGCAGGGTACGCCAAAGCGTCGCCAGCACTTCATGCGCGGTCGCCGTGCCCCAGACCGCATCCACTTGCGCCAGGACGCCGGCCAGGGGCGGCATGTAACGCGCGATGGCATCCAAAATGGCGCGCGCCTTCCAGATGAACATCCCGCTGTTCCAGGTATACTCGCCGCTGGCCAGATAACCTTCAGCCACGGCCAGAGCGGGCTTTTCCACAAATTGTCGCACCGCATAAACGGCCAGCGTCCCATACGTGCCCAGCAGCTCACCGCGGCGAATGTAGCCGTAGCCGGTCGCCGGGAAGGTCGGCGTGATGCCCAGGGTGACGAGATAATCCTCCTGGGCCACCTGCGCTGCCGCCATGAGGGCCGCGCTCTGTACCTCTGGCTTGCGGATGTAGTGATCCGAGGGCAGCACCAGCATCACGGCCTGCGGGTCACGATGCACCAGGTGCAAGGCTCCCAGGCCGATGCAGGCGGCGGTGCCCCGTCCCTCTGGTTCCAGCAGGAAATTTTGCTCCGGCAGTTCAGGGGCCTGGTCCCGCAGCAAGGGGACCTGATCCGCATTGGTAATGACCAGAATGCGCTCCGGCGGCAGCCAGGCGCGCAGGCGCGCCACGGTCAGGCCGAAAAGTGATTCCCCCGCAAAAAGCGGCAGGACGTGCTTGGGGCGTTGACGCCGGCTCAAAGGCCACAGGCGCGTTCCCTCTCCACCTGCCATAATCAGGGCGTACACGTGTTCAGTCACTTTCCTTGTCCTCCACTCGATATGTGCCCGGCATCTCACGCGCCAGCACGTAATGCAGGGGGGTCACCTGCCGGGCCAACCCCTTCAGCTCCATCATCACCAGGGTGCTGTTAACCATTTCGATCGGGATCCCGCTGGCACGCGCCAATTCGTCTATGTGGGTCGGTTCGCGCGTCAGGTAATTGAGAAGCGCCACCTCGGTGAGGGACGTGGGAATGCTGGCGCGCGCTTCGCTCTGCTCGCTGACCGACTCCAGATGCAGGGCCTCCAGAATATCCGCCACGCAGGTCGCCAGTTGCGCCCCTTCGCGCAACAGGCGGTTGGTGCCGATGGAAGCCGGGCTGAAAATCGAGCCGGGCACCGCGAACACGTCCCGCCCCTGCTGAGCGGCAAACTCCGCCGTGATGAGCGCCCCGCTGGTCGCCCCCGCCTCCACCACCAGCACCCCGCGACTCAAGCCGCTGATGATGCGGTTGCGCGCCGGGAAATTCGCCGCTTCTGGCGGCATGCCAAGCGGATAGTCGCTGACCAGCGCCCCCTGTGCGACGATGTCCTGGGCCAGGCGCTGATGTTCTGCCGGGTAGATGCGATCCACGCCACAGCCCAGCACGGCGATGGTGCGTCCGCCCGCGTCCAGAGCCGCACGATGCGCGATAGCGTCAATCCCGCGCGCCAGGCCGCTCACCACCGTGATGCCCTGTTGGGCCAGCTCGGTCGCAAACTGATGGGCCACCTCGCGCCCGTAGGTCGTGGGCTTGCGCGTGCCCACCACCGCCAGCGCCCAGTCGTCCTGGTCGCGCAGTTCACCGCGGACGAACAAGACCGGTGGGCTATCTACGAGGTCACGCAGCGCGGCGGGATAAGCGGGATCATCCCAGGTGTAGACGCGGACTTTGGCGCGTTCCACGGCAGCTTCGAGCTGGCGCAGGTCAAGCGCTTCGCGCGCCTGGATAAAGTGGCCCAGCGTGCGGCGATCCAGCCCCACATCCTGCAGGGCCTCAGGCGACGCTTCCCAGGCCGCGCGTACCGATCCAAACGCATCCAGGAGCGCCCTCAGACGTACCGGCCCGATCCCCCGCACACGGTTAAAGCCCAACCAGTAGCGCAGATCTTCCATAAGCCTTCCGGGCGGACATGCATCACTCGTCCAGCAGGCCGGGCATGGGCACGATCACCATGCGCCGCGCCGCCACATCGAGCACGCGCACCACATCACGAATGCCGGGGATCAACACCTCGCCCCGCGGCCCCTGCACCACGTACACATCGTTGGCGCCCTGCGCATCCAGGACCTCGGTAATCTCGCCCAGGTACTCGCCGCTCTCCGTCTCGACGCGCATGCCGATGAGCTGGAAGTGATAGTATTCCCCCTCCCCCAGTGGCACAGCATCCGTCAGACGCACATAGACGAGCGCATTGTAGAAAGCCTCCGCCGTTGTGCGGTCGTTACATTGCTTCAATTTGAGCAGCAGCAACCCCTGATGCCTGCGCACCGCTTCAATGGTAAAAGGCTGGTGATCTTCACCCAAAAAGACGCGACGCCCCGGCACCAGGCGTTCCGGGTAGTCGGTCATGATCTCCATCCGCAGCTCCCCCCGGATGCCGTGGGGACGGAGAACTTTGCCCACCACCAAATAGAGAGGCTCAGGTTGCCTGCCTGGCACGCCTGAGCCCCCTTGCTGTCCATCACGCTGGGACATAAGCAAACCCCTTCATCCTCGCTTGCGACGGCGTGAGCCTATAAAAGCTCGACGGTGACGCGCTTCCCCACCTTGGCGCCCAGCACGCGAGCTAGTGTACGAAGTGCATTGATTGTGCGCCCATCACGGCCGATGATCCGCCCCATATCACCCGCTGAGACACGCACTTCAATGGTAAGGGTCGTTTCGCCTTCAATCTCCGAAACGACAATGCTCCCAGGCTCGTCCGCTAGCGTTTTCACCACATACTCGACCAGATCCTTGACCGCAGACATCGTAACCCCTCCTTGAACGGTGTATGAAAAAAAGCTGAGGAACAGTAACAGGACCGAGCCTGCCCTGTTACTGTTATTATATACGAAAAATTGGTAACTGTTCAGCCAGGCAGAAGCCGCTGAACAGTTACCCAAAACATGTCTGCGAAAGGTTACTGCGCCAGGATCCTGGTCTTCGGGCTGGTCGCGCGCGCCTTCTCGGCCTCCGCCGCTTCCTCCAGCAGCTTCTCGACGGGCTCGCCAGCCTTGAAGCGTGCGAAACGCTCCAGCGTGCCGGTCTTGGTCAGCAGACGCGCCACGGACTCCGTGGGCTGGGCACCGTTCTTGAGCCAGTACCACACGCGATCCTCTTTGACCGTGATGGTCTCCGGCTGAGTGCGGGGATTGTAGAAGCCGACCATCTCAACATAAGCCGCGTCACGCGCGCTGCGCGCTTCGGCAATCACCATGCGATAGCTCGGTTGGCGCTTGGCACCCATACGATGCAACTTGATTTTCAGCATAGTTTTCCTGCTCTCCTCAGAAACTTAGATTCTTAATGGTTTAAAAAGGCTTTCTTAACGGGAAAACAAGCGCATCAATTCGCGTTCACTTCCCCGTTTACCCATCCGTTTCATAAGCTTTTGCATTTCGCGATACTGCGAAAGCAACTGATTGACATCATGCGGGGTCGTGCCACTGCCCCGCGCGATGCGGCGCTTACGGCTGCCATCAATGATGCGCGGATTACGGCGTTCCTCCGGCGTCATGGACAGGATGATCGCCTCTACCCGCTTGAGCTGCTTTTCCGCCGCATCATCGGGCACGGCCCTGGCCAGTTGTTGCCCACCGGGCAACATGCCAAGAATTTCGGAGATCGGCCCCATCTTGCGGACCTGACGCATTTGGTCGAGCAGGTCCTCCAGGGTGAACTCGCCCTTGCGCATGCGCTGCTCCATACGCGCCGCCTCTTGCGCATCGAAAGCCGCCTCGGCTTTCTCGATGAGGGACAAGACGTCCCCCATGCCCAGGATGCGCGAAGCCAGCCGGTCGGGATGGAACGGCTCCAGGCCGCCGGAGATTTTCTCGCCCGTGCCCAGGAACTTGATGGGCACACCCGTCACGGCACGCATGCTGATGGCCGCACCGCCGCGCGCGTCACCATCCACCTTGGTCAGGATCAGGCCGGTGAGCGGCACGCGCTCGTGGAAGCCTTTCGCGATGTTGACCGCTTCCTGACCGGTCATGGCGTCGGCGACGAGCAACACCTCGACCGGCTTGAGGCGCGCGCGGATTGCTTCCAGCTCGCGCATCATGTCGTCATCAATCTGCAAGCGGCCTGCCGTATCCAGGATAACGACATCCGCCCCACGCTTGCGCGCCTCTTCCAGGCCGGCCACGCAAATATCGGGCGGTGGCGTCTTGCCGCGGTCGCTGTAAACGGGAATGCCCAACTGCTTGCCGAGCACCTCAAGCTGGGTGATGGCCGCCGGACGGTAAGTGTCCGCGGCTACCAGCAAGGGGAAATGCCCCTGCCCCTTCAGGTACTTCGCCAGTTTGGCCGCCGTCGTCGTTTTGCCCGACCCCTGCAGGCCGACGAGCATGATCACGTACGGCGCCGAACCGCGCAGCTCCAGGCGCCCAGGGGCCCCCAGCGTGGCCACCAGTTCCTGATGGACGATCTTGATGACCTGCTGGGCCGGATTGAGCGCCCTGGACACTTCCTCGCCCACGGCCTTTTCCCGCACGCGCGCGATGAAGTCCTTGACGACCTTGAAGTTAACATCCGCCTCTAAAAGTGCCAGACGGATCTCGCGCAAAACGGCATCCACGTCCTCTTCACGCAGGACGCCGCGCTTGCCCAATTGGCTGAAAACGCGCTGCAACCGCTCACTTAATGATTCAAACATCCGTTTTGCTCCTCCCGTCTAATCCGCTACATTTTAATGGATATTAACATTTCGTCAAGCATTTTGTCTCAGCGTCCCGCAACCGCTTCAAGATGTCTGACAACTAAGGCGCTGCGGCGCGCAAGCGGCCTGCCCTTTGGGCGGGATAAATCCCGCCCATATGGGTATCCGCTCACCTTAGCGAACCTCCGTCCTCCCTTTTTAGGGGGACTACAGGGGGGTCAGGGATGCCAGGCTATAAGCCCATCAGAGGCGATTTCAATCGCTGTGAGTAAGCAGTTACTCGCTATGCGTAAAATGCACGTTTTTTCAACTCGCCTTCATCAAATCTTCACACGCCTCGGTTATACTTACTCCCAACTTAGGGTGAGGAGAGAGAAGCATGAAACCTTTAAACGCCAGACAACATTGGATCGTGGATGCGGTGCTGTTTACGGGATTTATGCTGGCCTTTTGGATGGACCTGACCGGCTTGAACCTGCATCAATGGCTGGGGGTGCTGGTCGGCGTCCTGACCAGCTATCATCTCCTGGTGCATTGGAACTGGGTCAAGTGCATGCTCCGTTCGTTCACCCAAAGATTGAAAGCCCGCCCCTTGACCTGCCTGGTACTGGACACCATACTGGCGCTAAGCTTTGTGGTGATGCTGGTCACCGGCGTGGTGCTGTCAACCTGGCTGAATCTGGCGCTTGCGCATTACGAAGTCTGGCGCGTAACCCACATCCTTTCCTCGATCGGGAGCCTGGGCTTCCTCATTATCAAGCTAGCCCTGCACTGGCGCTGGATCGTCACCGTGGCGCGCCGCTACATCCTGCCGACGCGGTCTGAGCCTGCCAAAGCGCCTGTGCCCAGCGTGGACTTCGCACGCCGCGAGTTTCTGGGCGTGATGGGGGTGGTCGGGGTCGCCTCCGCGCTGGCCATGCTCAACGCCAGTAAGGCGCTGGTCAGAGCCGCAGACGGCACGGAGTTCACCCTCGCCCAAACACAGGGAAGCGCGCCCACGCCAGGGGCCTCATCAGCCACACCAACCCCGCGCACAAGCGCGAGCGCCGGCGCACAGGCCGCCCCGGCGGTCTCCGGACCGGTTGCGACGGCAACGCCCACGCCACCCCCCACCCCACTCCCGACCGCGACGCCCACGCCTGCCCAGGCCTGCGTGGTACGGTGTCCACGCGGCTGCTCCTTCCCCGGCCGCTGCCGGAAATACACGGACGCCAACGGAAACGGGCGCTGCGATTGGGGCGAGTGTCTGTAATACAATCCTCCAAACGTAAGGTAGACGCCGGAGATTGCAGCACTAATCGTCACCGCACAGCACAGCCACGGACCTGTACTGTCCTGGCCTTGAGAAGCAGAGGCAAATACAGGCGGGACGTGGCTGCCCAGTATTCATACGCCCCAATGTCGGGTTGAGCATCCCGTGCGCCTCCATCCAGATCAACCTCAGGCGCCCCTTCCGCCAGCCCCGTGTTAATGGCGGGGCTGGTGCTTTGCAGGTGATAATCCCCCGGCGCCCCCCATGCCGGCAACACAAAGCGCGGATCCCCACAGGCATTGCCCTGCCCAAAAGCGCCCACGGTCGAGCAGGTATAGGTGTATGCCCCCTCCCCCCGTGTGATAATCACCTCGTTTTGGGGCATGAAAAAGAGGGTGTGCTCCGCCACGAACGTTGTCGCGGGAGAGAGATAGATCGGCGCTAAAGGGCCACGCGAACTGATGATGGTATTGCGCATGGTCACCTGCGTGGGGACAGACGGATGGTCGTATTGGACGTACATCACGTAGTTGTGGCCAAGCGCGTCATCTACTGTGACATTGACGATCTCAAACGCTGCTTTGGATTGTTCTTCTGGAGCAATCACAATGGCCGCCCACGGCGATGGCGTTGCGTCCCCATCCCCGCGCCCGTAAATAAGCGTATTTTCAATGCGACTCCCTGGCCCCCACAGCTTGATACCGTCACAGGCATTGTTGGCCACCACGCTACGGCGGATGATGGTCTGGGCCGCCTTGGAATCCAAACCATCTCCAGCGTTATGCTCGGCGCGCGTCTCCTCAATAAAGATGGGGCCCTGCGATGGCTCGATGCCAAAACCATCTGGGCGATCGTAAGGACGGTCATGCCCATCCCCGCCCTGGTAATAATGTCCGCTCCACGAGAGCGAACAGCCGCGGATCGTGACCTGACGCCAGCCATGCACGTCACCAGCCGGCCCACCCAAAGCCCCAAATCCGCAATACTCCAGGCGTGAGTTGAGAATCTGCACGTCTTCTATATCCTGCAAATTCATACAAAACTCATCCAGGTGATGAATATAGAGGTCCTGCAGGATAAGATGAGCAGCCGGGTCTCCCAACACCTCAATGCCGTCACGAAACCAGAGGGCCTCGCCGCCAGCCTGGTTATCGTGAGTAATCTCCAGGTGCTCCAGGCGCACATACTGCACGCCGCTCAAATCCACCGCGGTGAGCAGATTGTCACGCCCGGCAAGGACAGGGCGCGGTTCGCCCTCTCCGCGAATAGTAATCCAGGCGCTGGCGGTACCTGAGGGAGGGCGGATGATATCCATATTCAAAATCCGATAACACATACCGCCCCGCCATGAGAATCAGGGTATCGCCGGGATTAAGCTGTTGTGCCCCGTAGGCTGGCGAACGCCAGGGTTGATCGCGCGTCCCTGGATTGGTATCGCTGCCGAAAGGCGAGACGTAAAATGTGTGTGCTGTCACCGCGGGGGTGGAAGGTGATGGGGTAGAAAGAGATGTACCAGAAGACGGGGAGGGTTGACACGACCAAAGCCACAACAAAAGCAAAAGCACCAACCAACGGTTTAGCTGTCTCATGATCATGGTGAACCTCCTCCAGGAACATCACTGAAAACATTACCTCTGACCTCATCGCGCAAGCACCGGGCCAGGGCCAGGGCACGTCGAGGAGCATCGCCCACGTAATCCGCGATCGAGAGAGCCGCGCGCAGCGCCTCCTCCGGCAGGTAAGCGCGCAGACGTGCATCCGCCGCCACCAGCTCCACCAGGGGATTAGCCTGTCCGGTCTCGACAGCCTGCCAGGCCTGCAAAGCCAGCTCGCGCAGCACCTCGTGCATCGCCTGGCGATCCGCTCCCGCCTGGACCAGGCGCATCAGGAGCGGCTCCAGGGCCGCAAAAAGGCCGTAGCGTTCCAGGTTACGGGCAATGGCGGGGGCGTTGATGCGCAGGTCGCGCACCAGGCGCAGGGCCGTGAGCACCAGCTCCTCTGCCGCCAGGAAGCCCTCGGGCAGGATCACGCGCCGGTTCGCCGAATCGTCCAGTGTGCGCTCCAGTAGGGAATGCGCGGCGTTATCCCAGGCCACGTCGGGCAGGCGCGCCAGGTAACGCGCCAGGCTGTTCATTTTTTCGGCATTGATGGGGTTCCGCTTGAAGGGCATGGCCGATGATCCAATCTGCCGCGCGCCGAAAGGCTCGGCCCATTCCCCCAGCGCCGGCGTCTGCAACACGCGCAAATCGAACGCGAAGCGGTACAGGGTCAAGCCCAGCCCCGCCAGCGCGCTCAATAGCGCCCAGTCCTGGCGGCGGGGATAGGTCTGATTGGCCACCGACCAGGCCGCGAGACCCAGCTCGGCCAGCACCTCAGCCTCAAAACGCGCCGGATCGCAGCGCCCCTCCAGCAGCAAGGCGTACGAAGCGGACGTTCCCACCGCGCCCTTAAAGCCTTTACCGCGCCACGTTTCCTTGAGCTGCATGAGGGCACGTCGGTCCTCCAGCAGGTCCTGGGCGTAAGCGGCCAGGCGGTACCCCAGCGTCGTCGGTTCGGCGGGTTGAAGGTGGGTGTAGCCCAGACAGGGCGTCGCGGCATGGGCTTCGATCTGCGCCGCAAAGGCAAGGAGCAGCTCGTCCAGGCGTTGCAGCAGCACCTGCAACGCCTCCAGAGCCTGCAGGGCCGAGGCATTGTCCTTCACATCCATGGACGTTGCCCCCAGGTGGATGATTCCGCCCCCCACCGGACACTGTGCCGCGTAGACGTGCACCTCGGCCATCAAGTCGTGATGCACCTGCCGCTCCTCGCGCAGCGAGGCCTCAAGATCCACCTCATCCATATGCGCTTCCAGGTCCGCTACCTGTTCCGGTGTGACCAGGCCGTAGCGGCTCTGCACGCGCGCCAGGGCCACCCAGATGCGCCGATAGAGGCGGCGTGTGTTGGTCTCGCTCCAGATCGCGCGCATCGTTTCGGAGCCGTAGCGCCAGGCAAAAGGAGAAAGGTAAGGATCGGGCATGGTTACCTCCTGAATCAGGCCTTCTCCGTGACCTGCAGCACGAGGAAATGCGAAAGACCGAAAAAGCGCAGGGGCGTGGCCTCAAAGGCGTAGGTGATGTGCCGGATCCAGCGCCCCAGGGCGGGGCGACGGGCGACGATGTTATCGTAGCCCGGATAGAGTTGGCGATGCACCACCACGCGCACGGGCAAATCGGCGAAAAGCGCGCGCAGACCGCGCACGGTGTAGGCGCGCACGTGCGGCGCCAGGCGATTGCGCAGGGGATCGGGCAGCCAATTGATGAGCGGAATGTTGCCAAAATGGTACGTCCCGCGCCAGTAAAAGCCGTGCGTCTCAAAGGGATAGAGGCGATTGGGCACAAAGATCACAATATGCCCTCCCGGGCGCACGACGCGCACCATCTCTGCGGCACAGCGGCGATCATCCGCCACGTGTTCCAACACCTCATGCGAAAAAGCCACATCGAAGACATTGTCGGCAAAGGGGAGTGCTTCCCCCACGGCCTGGGCCACGCCCTTGAGACGCGGTCGCGCCTCCAGGGCACGCGGATACTCAATTTCGATGCCATACACGTCCGGCGTGTAGCGCATGAAAGCCTGCGTGTACATCCCCACGCCGCACCCCACATCCAGGACGACGCGCCCCTCCAGGGGCACATAACGACGCACCCACTCCAGGCGGCGTTCCTGTCCCGCCCGCCACACAAAAGAAGGATTTCCCCGTAACGCTGCTTCTTCCATGATGACCCCTTAGCAAAAAATCAACAATCCGGCACCCAAGGCCTGAAGCCTCTGCACCCTGAGCGCAAAGAGGAAACGCAGAGCGTTTTTTGCTACAGCGCACGCCGCGTCCTCCGCCGTTGCGCGCTAAAACCCCCGGCGCAGTGGACTCATGCCTTAAAACTATTGTAACGCAAAGTAGAGACGTTGCAATGACTCGGCTGAATTCTCCAGGCCTCACATTGGGGTATTGAAACCGCGGTAAGTTTGTTCGATTTTTTGAAACCGCAAAGGCGCCAGGAACGTAGAGATTTTCGATTTGTAACTGCTCACCGAGGCTTATTGGCTAGCGGTTAAAACCGCGCCTGCAAGGCGCTACGCGCCGAGCGACCGTATCCTTCGCTGCGCTTCGGGTATCCGCTCACGTTAGCGGGCCAGCGTCCCCCCTTTTAGGGCTTACTATTACCCATATCTTTCTTGGTTCATAATGAGCCAGGTGGTGGAGATATCGTGGAGACGCTGCCAGCCGCGCCAGATAACCGTTACGCCTGGCTCACCATCTCCTTT
>FWWL01008385.1_pt1 | contig 13302 bp, 16 predicted proteins | sample 2228331 | NCBI WGS metagenome assembly FWWL01 (sample SAMEA103939775, study PRJEB20133) | metagenome | reverse complement strand
AGGGCGCTTTGTGAGAGGATAATAACGAGCATACGAAAATTTTAAAGGATAACTTTTAAAATTTCAAATATCATTATGGTAAAAATTTATAAAGTGAAAGTTTGAAAAGTCAATTTGAGGGCTTAGTGAATAAAGATAATATTGCAATTTTACCTAATCCTTTTGAAGAAATGTTTATAAATATAAATCCAAGAAGAAATGGGAACACAATTTTATTCCTACCCTCCCTCAGATTTATAAAAGGATATAATGATTTAATCAAGGTTGCGAGAGAAATTTTAAACGAATATGATAATGTCTATTTTGTATTTGTTGGTGAAAGCATGGAAAGAGAGACAAATGTATTCTACAATGATTTAACAGGGGAAAAGCTAAATATAGAACCCTATGTTGAACTTAACCACCCAAACGTTAAGTATATAAGGAGAGTTTATGGAGAAGAGAAGAAGAAAATTTTTGAAACGTCAGATATCTTTGTGCTACCTAGCTATTCAGAAGGCTTTTCAATGTCAATTTTAGAAGCGATGGTAAGCGGTCTTGCAATTATTACAACACCTGTTGGTGCAAATGGAGATATTATAAAAAATTATGAAAATGGTATTTTGATAATGCCAGGAGATTTAAAAGCTTTGAAAGAAGCGATAATTTTATTATTAAAAGATGAATCGTTAAGACTTAAATTATCCAGGAATGCTAGGGATTTTGCATTGAATAATTTTCATCCTGATATTGTAAGAGAAAAGCTTGAAGAAATTTTTTTAACGTAAAGAGGGGCAGAATTGCCCCTATTCTTACCTTATTACCAATTTTTCAACATCCTTACTGGATTTTATAAAATATACGCCCTTCCTTAAATTCAGTTCATATTTACCTTCTTTATATTCACTAACCAATTTGCCATCTACATTATAGACTTTAAAAGGCTCACTAGATTGAATTATAACTTTGTCCTTTTGGTAGCTTATATAAATCACATTAGCTTCATCAAAATTTTCTTGGAGTTTAGAAATAGGAGCATAGCTAAAATATGTATCACCTGTATTATCATCCCTGTAATCATTTGCCCATGTTGTATAAATGGTATTGCCATCAATTATCCAACCATTATAATCATGACCAAATGGATTTTCACTAAAAGCATGGTCAGTTGAACTTACCCTCTTAGCAGATGACCAAGTTTGACCCCAATTTGAGGACGATGCCCAGTATGTAGCCCATGTGCCAAGTGTCATATTACCACAATTTCCATAGTTACTTACTCTACCCTGCCATTGTGCATATATCGTATTTCCAGAACTTGCAAGCATAGGCAAAACCTGTTGCAAGCCGCCACTAGATGGAGCAACTTGATAAGTAGTTAAGCTGTTTCCACTGCCTGTCCAAACACCAACATTTACCTTACAATTTCCATCAACCAAAGAAATAGCAACCTTGCCATTTGAAGCAGTTATATTATCATGAATTTTAGCAGCCCTTTGATAATTTTGACAATATGTATCACCACCAGAATTAAAATACGTCTTTGCAACATCACTGAATGTATTCCCATTATCTTGACTTCTTAAAAATCCAACACCTATGTTAGGCCATTGTGAAAAATCATTATATGACATATATATATTATTTCCATCTTTTGCCCAATATCCTACTGTTGAAGGCCAATTTGTACGTCCTATCTCTGTCCAATTACCACCATTGTCAGTTGATTTATAAATAACAAGATTACCAATAGCTGCAAATTTATCTGTTGTAAAATTCACAAGAACTGTATTATTTCCTAATGCCAAAAGCCAGGGCTTATCTTTAAAGTATCCCCAATTATCATTAGGTCCTACAAGACCACATGTCCAATTATTAGCATCTGTACATCCAGAGCCAGATGTGCATCTACAAAAATACACTTCACCTTTTACATTTGAACCAGATTGACAATATATCATACCTGCAAAGTATAATGTATTTGGATTGTCAGGCTGGATAGCAATTGCAGGATCCCCTATCCAGCAACTAGGATCATTTGAAGGAAGATAAACAGCACCAGACCAAGTATTACCACCATCAAAACTCATGACAAGCCAATTACCATCATCAGGGGAACCACTTGCTTTGATCCAAGCTGCTATTACTGTGTTTCCAACCTTTTTAATATCAGTCTCAGTATTTTGATAGCAAGTATTCGTCGTATAATCACTAAGTTTTACTTCGCTTGAAAAGGGTGCATCTAAAACCAAAATCCAGAACATATTTATACCTCCTTATTTTAGGATGAACTTAGAAACGTAAATCTCAAAATTTTCAGAAAGTGGCATAAATGAAATTTTCAGGTTTGTTTTTAGTTTATCTCCATGTTGAGTAATGTATACTGCTTTTTTAAGGTCAAATGAAACTTCTTGCCAATTACCGTTTAGATCAATCTCTTGTGAAATGAAACCCTTCGATGAATTTATACTTATCCTAAATTTCCCATTTCCCTTTACATATAGCTTTAGTGTGCTTTCGTTGAAGTCTATAATATCAGATACATAGTAGAAATCGCATACTTCCTTCGTTATAGACTTTTCACCAGCACTATTGCATTTCCCCTTGAAGTATTGAGAGATACCAAAGATCCTTTCATTAGCATTTGCACTATATGTCCATTCAATAGGAGCAGTTTGATAGTTATTCCGATAAACCCAGATATTTTTAGGTCCCTCCTTCACTTCAATAGGAGGGCTTATAAGGGCGCTTTGTGAGAGGATAATAACGAGCATACGAAAATTTTAAAGGATAACTTTTAAAATTTCAAATATCATTATGGTAAAAATTTATAGTGTTCTCCTTATTATCTTGCTTATCTTAGCATTTTTGTTTCCACTTTCAAGTAAAGAAAATGTTATTGAGATTCCATTTGGAAGAGGTGAGACAATTAGTGATCTTTCAAAGAAGCTTAAAGAGAATAAAATTATAAGATTTGAAAGCATTTTTAAATTATTAGTTAAAATATCAGGGAAAGAAAAAAATATAAGAAGTGGAATTTATAAAGTTGTATATAATGAAGGCGAGATTTTAACATTTTTTAGAATTATAAATCAAAAACCGAAACCTATTGAAGTTAAAATTACAATATATGAAGGTATGAATAGTTTTCAAATTGCAAGGCTGTTAGGCGAAGAATTGAAGATAAATTCAAATAGATTCCTGGAACTTGTTAATGATACAAGCTTTATAAATTGGCTTTCAGAGAGATATGATAAATTAAAAAATCTAAAAAGTCTTGAAGGTTTTTTATTTCCTGAAACTTATACATTTTTTGAAGGTGAAAATGAAGAGTTTATTATAGAGACATTGGTTAAGACATTTTTTAAAAGAATAGGGTCAATTGATGGTTTATTTGAAAAATCACATTTAGATTTCTATGATGTTATTAAGCTAGCTTCAATAGTTGAAAAAGAGGCAAAATTTGAAGATGAAAAGCCCCTTATAGCGAACGTATTTTTAAATAGACTTAAAATAAATATGGCTCTTCAAGCAAATCCAACAATAGCCTATGTTTTAAGAAGGAATTCATATTGGCTCGATGATAGTGCCTTAAAATATAACTCTCCATATAATACTTATCTATATCCGGGGCTTCCTCCAACACCTATTTGCTCACCATCTATAAGTTCAATTGTAGCAGTTTTAAAACCTGAAAATACAAAATACTTATACTTCGTAGCAGATGGTATTGGAAGACATTTATTTGCTAAGACCTATGATGAACATCTGAAAAACATTACAAAATTAAAAAGGAAAAAATTTTAAAAGAAGATTGTATTTATGCAAACCATAAATTCACCTGATAATGCAGAACTTTCTGGCATGGAAGAAAGAAGCTTTACTACAAGAAATAGGATTATAAATCAGGATTTTTTCTTGGTCAAAAGAATTTTATACATCAATACCTGGTTATTAGTCTAAAAATTAGTGAAAAAGCTTATAATCCAGCGTGTGGCATTTGATAGAAGCATATTTAGCCTAAATAATTGATTATGAATATATAAGCTATTTGTTAGACAATCTAAAAAACCATCCTTTAAAATTTTCAAGCATATCCTCCATCACTTAACTCCAAGCCCCAACCCCCCTCCTGGGTTGGGGTATTTTTATTAAAATCCTTTAAGAGTATGCTTTAAAATTTTAGAACCACACCGGGGGAGCTGGGGCAACCTGGCTGAGAGGTTCCTTAGTGCAGGAGCGACCCCTTGAACCTGAACTGGGTAATACCAGCGTAGGGAAGGTGTGGGAGTCAGGCACTCTCACAACTTCTCTCAAGCTCCCTTGGTGTGGAAAAAATAAAAAGGAGGGAAAGTATGGAAAGAGCTATAACAAAAACACTTTTAGATAGGTTCTATAAGGACCTTTCTGATGCACTAAATGCAGATGTTTTTGTCATTGGTGCAGGACCATCGGGACTTGTCTGTGCAAGAGAACTTGCAAAGAGCGGACTTAGGGTATTCGTTATAGAGCAGAATAATTATCTTGGTGGTGGATTTTGGATCGGTGGATATTATATGAATACTATTACAACAAGAGAGCCTGCAAATAAACTATTCGATGAACTGGGAATTCCATATGAAAAAGTAGAAGATGGATTATATGCAAGTTATGGACCTATTGCATGCTCAAAACTCATTTATGAAACTGCTATTTTGGGTGTCAAATTCTTACAACTTACATATTTAGAAGATTTAGTAATCAAGAATAACAGAGTTAGTGGTGTGGTGATAAATTGGTCACCTACAAGGGCACTTCCAAGGTCCATTACTTGCGTAGATCCAATTGCACTTGAAAGTAAATTTGTAGTAGATGCATCAGGACACGATGCAGTTGCAGTTAAAAAACTTGCTCAAAGGAACTTAGTAGAAATTAAGGGACTTGGTGCATTAAATGTAGAGGTTAGTGAAGAAAATGTTATAAAATATACATCAGAAGTATATCCTGGACTTATTGTAGCAGGTATGGCAGTTGCAGAAACGTTTGGATTAAATAGAATGGGTCCAACATTCTCCGCAATGCTATTATCAGGTAAAAAGGCAGCAGAAATCATTTTAAAGGAGCTAAAGAAATGACACAACTTGAATATGCACTAAATAATAAAATTACACCTGAAATGGAATATATTGCAGAAACTGAAAGTATTAATCCAAGAGTATTAATGGAAAAAATTAAGGAAGGCAGGGTTGTAATCCCTGCCAATAAAATTCATCTTTCAAAGAATTTAAAGAAGCTTGTAGGTATTGGTGAAGGACTTAAAACAAAAGTAAATGCAAATTTAGGAACATCATTTGATTATGTAAATATTGAGGAAGAAAAAGAAAAATTACTAGTCGCAGTTGAATATGGCACAGATACTGTAATGGATCTATCAACAGGTGGAAATTTAAGGGAAATTAGAAAAGCATTAATGGAAATATGTGAAGTTCCAATGGGTAGTGTTCCTGTATATGAAGCGGAATTTAATGCAGCAAAGAAAAAAGGCTCCATATTTGATTTGGAAGTGGATGATTTTTTAAGAGCAATTGAGTTTCATGCAAAGGATGGTGTTGATTTTATGACAATTCATGCAGGTATTACACTTGAAGGTATTAGATTTATGAAAAATCAAGGTAGAACTACTTGGATTGTATCAAGGGGTGGAGGGCTTCTTGCAGCATGGATGATGTATCACAATAGAGAAAATCCATTATATGAGTATTTTGATGATATTTTGGATATTTGTAGAACCTATGATGTTACAATAAGTCTTGGAGATTCATTAAGACCAGGTTCGTTGGCAGACAGTTTAGATAGAGCTCAGGTTCATGAACTATTAGTTTTGGGTGAGCTTGTAGATAGGTCAAGGAAAGCAGGTGTTCAAGTAATGGTTGAAGGTCCTGGACATGTTCCATTAAATGAAATTCATACCCAGGTTCAACTACAAAAGAAAATTACAAGAAATGCACCATTTTATATACTTGGTATGCTTCCTACGGATATTGGTGCAGGATGGGATCATATTGTAGGTGCGATTGGTGGAGCAGTTGCAGGTAGTTATGGAGCAGATATGTTATGTTATATAACACCTGCTGAACATTTAGGATTACCAACAGTAGAACATGTAAAGTATGGTGTAATTGCATTTAAAATTGCTGCACATAGAGGGACTATTTAATGTCAAAAGCAAGATATGCACTTGACTGGGAAAATCAATTTAAATTAGCATTAGATCCAAAAACCGCAAGAGAAATATATGAAGAAAGAAAAAGTAAAACAGTTGCATGCTCAATGTGTGGTCCATTTTGTCCTATGAACCTTGTTGAGAAATTTGTAAATGATGCAAAAAAGGCAAGGGAAGAAGTAAGGCAAAAGCTTTTGGAAATTACAAGTTGAAGTGTTTAGAATTAATTAAAAACGACCTTTCTCAAAGATATGAAAAAATACGTTCAATATCAAATTATATCAAATGTGCAAAAAATAATTATAAAAATTGGTATAAAATTCCAGTGATATTTTTATTTAAGTTGAATGATTTCCTACTACTCTATGACAAAAAATGGAATAACCTAAAATTGCCTGCAAATAATCAAAATTTACTTATGCTACTGCATTTTTCGAAAATCCTAAACGAAATGGACAGTTATGAAATTTCAGGAAATAATATATTAGTTAGATACTTTGGAGATGAAAAGGAATTTAAAGTTGAGGACATTTTAGATGGAAGAGGTCTTTTGGAAATTAATAGTTTCTATTTAATGAAAAAGTTTAAAATAGAACCTATTGCTATGGATAAAAATTATTACTTTATTGAATTTGATGGATTGAATTGGAAACTAAGAAAATTTTCAAGAGATATAACCTGTGGTCCATTACTAATCATTACAAATGAACCATATGAATATAAGAATTGGTTTTTAAGGATAGTTAATAAGAATTCACTTTTTGTAGACATTGGAGCAAACATAGGAGGCTATACAATAAGAGGATGTAAATTAGGAGCAAGAGTAATAGCTATTGAACCTGATCTAGATAACTTTTCAATTTTAGAAGAAAATTTAAGGATTAATAATTTAAATGCTAAACTATTCAATGTTGCACTTGGCTCTAAGGCAGGATATTTACCACTACTTGCACCAGCAAAATACAGCACAGGAACATTAAGTCTTGTAAGAGGTAATATATTAAGAGGATATGTAAAGGTAATGCAATTAGATGAACTAATAATTCCAATTTTAGATGGAGAAATTGAACTAATTAAAATAGATGTTGAAGGATTCGAGATTGAAGTATTAAGGTATGCAAAGGAAACACTCAGAAGAACCAAATATATTATGATTGAGATCTTACCAAAAAGTCGAAAGGAAGTTTTTAGAATGCTTGAAAAACAAGGTTTTTATTTAATTGATATGATGAAAAATAACTTTCTTTTTAAAAGAAGGTAAGATCTATAGAGTTTACACATTTCAAGATGTTCCATCCATTCTTTCAAGAACACCAAACTTATTTTTCTATTCGGATGTAGGAAGAGGATTTTCTGATAAATACATCTCAGTTTTAATAAATGATATTGAAAGTGGTGATATTTATTGGATAGATTATCCTAATATATTAAGTTCAAGCTCATATATTCAAGTTCAAAGAGGTATTGGTTATGCACCTTAAACATCAATATTTTCAGGTTATGGCTCATATAATACATATAGATTTAGTGCAGAGTATTCATCCAATAGTATCTATGCAAAATTTTCAAAATGGAGGGAATGAATATACACATCTTGCATATGAAGGCATTCGAGCTTTGATGATGAAAAAAGTGGAGAATGGAGGGAATACTTTTATGAGTTATGGAATGACCCAATAGGTTCAAATTTCATATATCATAAATCGGAACATTATAGATTAATTCTTTGGGCAGATTCACTTTCAAGCTGCTGTAAAGAACCAAATAGAAAATACTATTATTATAACCTTGATAAAATTGTAATCAATCCATTTGTTCAATTGAATATAAAGCCAAATAATAAACTTAAAATACTCATCGCATACTTAAATAATTACAATCAAAGCCATTTTTATAATTATTATCCAAGGGGTATTGAATATAATGTTGCATATCTACTTCCATCACCAAGAATTGGTATAAATTATAATGTTAATGAGAATATGAATCTGTTTTTGAATTTATCAATGAATGGAAAAGAGCCTGGAACGAATGACCTTAAATACGATCTTGAAAACTGCACAAATAATACTTGCTTAAATCCAAGTTGGTTCAAGATATATTAAAAGATGCATTAGTATTTGGTGGAAAAGTTATTGAAGGGATTGAGCTTTCATTAAATGTCCCAATTTATAAGTTTTTGAAATTTTATTCAGCTTTTTCATATTCAAATAATAAGTATATTGATTTTAAGAGAGAAGATTGGAGTGAGATATTTGATTATTCAGGTAAGTTCTAATATATTTAAGCCTAACAGTAAGTTATAGAAATTTTGATGTTATATTTTGAGGAAAGAGGTATTGGAAAGCAATACGTAGATCCAGCTAATCAATTTACCATAGAACGAAATTATTTTGTAGGTTTAAATGTTAGATATTAAGAGCATTTAGTATTAAACTTGCAACTGATATAATACTTGCAGTTTCACTTCTTAATATAAAATTTCCAAGATTAAAATCTAAAAATCCATTATCTATCAATAGTTTTTCTTCTTTCTCTGAAAATCCACCCTCAGGACCGACTAAAACCAAAGCACTACTAAAATTCCCAAATTTCAATATACTCCTTTTTGAATTTAAGCTACCAAATAATCTAAGCTCATAATTTTTTGAAATTTCAATTATGTTTTCTAATTTCATAACCTGATAAATTTTTGGAATAATTTGCCTATGACTTTGCTTACAAGCAGATAGAATAATTTTTTGCCATCTTTCCTTCTTACCCTCTATTCTTACAACACTATATTCGCTAATAAATGGATAAATTTCTTTAACACCAATCTCTACAACTTTTTCTAAAAAAATTTCAAATTTTTCTTTTTTAATTAAAGCTTGAGCAATAGCTATATTAAATTTATACTCTCTATTTTCAACTTTTTCAAACCTTTTAATAACAGCTTTATTATGCAGGATATCTATAATTTCGCAAATATATTCATTTCCATTGCCATCAAATACCAAAATTTTATCACCTTTCTTATGTCTCAAAACTCTAAATAGATGATGGAATTCTTCACCTTCAATAATTTCAAAATTCTTTGAATAAAATCTATCAAGTCGCATTTTATAATTGTTATGCAAGCATATAGTATAGAATTGACATTCTGATTGCTACTCCATTTTCAACCTGTTCTAAAATTATTGAATTTGAACTATCTGCAACATCCGAATCAATTTCAACACCTCTATTCATAGGTCCAGGGTGCATTATTAAAAAATCTTCCTTTGCATATTTTAGAACTTCTTTCTTAATACCAAATAGTTCATTATACTCTCTAATTGATGGGAAGAAGTTTGAACTTTGTCTTTCAAGTTGAAGTCTTAGAACATATATTACATCTGCGGATTCAATAGCAGATTTTAAATTGTAGTGAATTTTTACATCTAATTTTTCAAACTCTTTTGGAAGTAATGTAGGAGGAGCGCAAAGATGCACATTAGCACCTAACTTCTTTAGTAACTTTATATTACTTCTTGCAACCCTACTATGTAAAATATCTCCTACAATTACAACCTTTAAGTTTTCAATTTGCTTCTTTTTTTCAATTATCGTAAATGCATCAAGTAGTGCTTGTGTAGGATGCTCATTTGTTCCATCACCTCCATTTATAATTTTCGCACTAATAAACGTTTTTAAAAAGTGCATTATTCCACTCGAAGAATGTCTAATTATAAACAGATCAACGCCCATCTTCTCTATATTTAATAATGTATCTAAGAATGTTTCGCCTTTCTTTAAGCTCGAACTTTCTTTTGAGAAATTCATTGTATCGACACTAAGAATTTTACATGCATTTTCAAATGACATTCTTGTTCTCGTTGAAGGTTCATAAAATAATAAGCAAACATTCTTGCCTCTCAATGTTGGAACTTTCTTAATTGGTCTTTTCATTATCTCCTTCATACTTCTTGAAGTCTCAAAAATTTCCAAAACATCTTCAACGCTAAGATCATCTATACTTAAAAGGGTTTTTCTGTCCCACTTCATAATTTAAATCCTATTTGAATGGTCATAAGTGGTAATGTTTTTTTATTTGAGAAGATATAGAAATTCTCAGATTTTATAAAGAACTTTGAACCAATTCTTAGTGAAACACTTATAGCAGGATTAAAGCCATATTCATAAGAGTTTTCATATTTCCTAAATATAAGAAATTCGTAGATTGAAAGGTTAAGAAAAGAGAAATTCTTGCCTATTCCAATTGAAAATAGATTTAAACTGTAATTGCTTGAACCTTTGCTAATTAATGAGCCAAAATTTCCCTTAATTTCAAAGCGTTTTAAACTATAAGAGCTACCAACTGAATAGCCAATTTTATAATAAGTTAAATCAGCTAATGGAAACATTATTCCAAAGAAGACCTGCATAAATTCCTCCATATTCTTCTTCTATAATCAAGAGTCTATTGTATTTTGAAATTCTATCACTCCTTGATAATGAACCAGTCTTGATTTGACCACTATTTAGTCCAACCGCTAAATCTGATATGAAATTATCTTCGGTTTCACCAGAGCGGTGTGAAATTATCGTTTTATAGTTATTTCTCATTGCAAGCTCAACTGCTTCTATTGTTTCAGTGAGGGTTCCAATTTGATTTAACTTTATTAAAACCGCATTTGCTAGATTTTCCTTAATGCCCATTTCAATCCTTTTAACATTCGTAGTAAATAAGTCATCTCCAACAATTTGAATTTTATGAGAGAGTTCCTTAGTAATAGTCTTCCAGCCCTCAATATCATCCTCACTAAATGGGTCTTCAATTGAAATAATAGGATATTCATTTATTAAATTTTCATAAAATCTAACAAGTTCTTCTCTACCTAACTCCTTCCCATCTATTCTATATTTGCCATCCTTATACAATTCATTTGATGCAACATCCAATGCAAGCTTAATTCTATCCAAATAACCAGCTTTATTTATTGCAGATATGAGAATATCCAAAGCTTCCTTTGTGCTATTCAATTGTGGAGCAAAACCACCTTCATCTCCAACATTAATTGAGTATCCTTTTTCTTTGAGAATGCTCTTTAATGAATAGAATGTTTCTGCTGATATTTCAATTGCTTCTCTAAATGTTTCTGCACCAATTGGAACGATCATAAATTCCTGAATATCCAAATTATTATCAGCATGAACACCGCCATTTATAACATTCATAAGAGGAATTGGTAGAACATAACTTCTCATACCTCCAATATATCTAAATAGTGGAATTTTATAATAGTTTGAGACTGCCCTTGCATTTGCAAGTGATACACTTAATATAGCATTTGCACCAAGCTTTGATTTGTTTTCAGTTCCATCAATTTTAATTAAGGTTTCATCAATTTTTCTTTGATTCTCCGCATTAAGCCCAATTATAGCTTTTGCAATTACATTATTTACATTTTCAATCGCTTTCTTAACACCCTTCCCAAAATACCTTTTATCACCATCCCTTAGTTCTAATGCTTCGTATGTCCCCTTTGATGCACCAGACGGCACAAATGCATCACCTTTTGTTCCATCTTCAAGTTCAACTATTGTATAAATCGTTGGATTTCCTCTTGAATCTAAAACTTCATATGCCTTTACATTTTTTATTTTTGGCATGCGAAAATTTTAAAGTTGAAATTTAATAATAGAATGCTTTTAAATTTTAGATATGTCTCAAATGCTAGTGCGTAAATCTGCTTATAGTATTAGCGTTAATGGAATGCGCTTTGTTATAATTCGGGCAGTTAGATATAACGGAAATATAAAAAATGTTGCTCAGAAATGGATAAATGAACAAAAGGTAGTAGGACAACATTACTTTTTCAATACTACAAAATCGGATATCATCATAACGGGAGAAAAGATGCAATACAAGATCCACTAATGTGGAAATAAAGACTCGAAAATGCTACGAAATTTTATAATTTTAAGCATATTTTCGTTATCTCTATCTGCTATTTCATTAAGTTTTAGAGTTTACTATGAGGTAAGATTTGTCAATAAGGTTTTTGTTGTTGATTTAAATAATGGATATGATTTTTGGATTAAGGGAAAGTATTATAATAGGATTGTAGGTGCTTTTTACAATGATAGCTATTATTATATAACAAAAGCATATGGTGTTTACAAGACTTTAAGGCCGCAAGGTTGTTTTAGACCCCAAGTCGGTTATTTTCTAGCACCGTTTATATTCTTGTTTAAGAATTATTTTCCACTAGCAATTATAACTTTTAATTCGATTTCTTTCGCTATTCTTCTTTCTACACTTCTTCATCTACTGAACCCAAACCGACTAGCTATTAATATCTTAGTATCATTTCTCACTTTTGCTCTCACTTCCTATTACGTCCCAAAGATAATGCTCGAACCGATTTCTGCAAACTTTATTATCCTATGCCTCATATTTCTAATAACTAAAAGATACAAATTATCCTTATTCTTTATTTTCCTCACATCTATTCTAAGACCTGAGTTTTTGTTTGTTTTGATATTCCTTATTTTTCACTCTAGGACTTATTTAATTGGTTTGATTTTTTCATCTCTTGTATTTTCAATTCAATTGTTTATATTCATAAGATGTAAAACTGATCAAAGTAATTTTATAAAGTGGCAAGCAAGGGGATATTATGAACACATAAAGCACATGGATTGGCAGCGTGCTAAGGAAGATATGGCAAAGAGGGGAGGATTTTTAAAAGTATTGGCGGAGGACTATAAAGAAAATCCAGGACAGGTTTTATCTTATACTTTCAAAAATATAATTACAAATCCGATAAAGCTACTTCTCTTTCCTATTGTTGACTACAAAAGATACGTTAAGTATAGGATATTCTTTGAAAACTTCAATTTGGGCTTTCTGATAAACTACGTTTACTTTCTTTACGTTGTAATAGGTATAATTTATGCATTCATAATCTTATTCTCCATTTTCAAGATGCGAAGCGAATCATTAGTTTTATATCCATTACTATTCCTGGTTATTCTATATAGTTTTTACTTTATCCTTAATCCTGTAAGTGACCTTAGATTCAAGCTTTACTTAGTTCCATTTGAAGCATTTTTGATAGTCAAAGCTTTAAAATTTCATTATGAAAGAGATTAAG
>FWWL01008382.1_pt1 | contig 13302 bp, 10 predicted proteins | sample 2228331 | NCBI WGS metagenome assembly FWWL01 (sample SAMEA103939775, study PRJEB20133) | metagenome | reverse complement strand
TGACGAGCCCGAATCCGCAAGACGGGAAGAGCACGGTGACGGCGAACCTGGCGATGGCGCTGGCCGAGATGGGGCGCCGGGTGCTGCTGGTGGACGCGGATCTGAGGAAGCCGAAGCAGCATGTGCTGTTCGGGCTGGAGAACACATGGGGGCTGGCGGACTTGCTGGAGGACGAAACCGAGGTGAGCGCCTATCCGCGCGAGGCGTTTTACCGGGAGACGGAGATCCGGAACCTGTACGTGCTGCCGAGCGGGCCGCCGGTGAAAAACGTGGGGGCGCTGGTGCATGGGGACCGGTTCGGGGCGCTGCTGGAGCGGTTCCGCGCGGAGTTCGATTATGTGTTCGTGGACACGCCGCCGGTGCTGCTGGTGAGCGACGCGCGGGTGACGGGGCAGCGGAGCGACGGCGTGATCCTGGTGCTGCGCGCGGGCGAGACGCGGCAAGCGGACGCGTTGCAGGTGGTGCGGCGGCTCAAGGAAGACGGGACGCGGATTCTGGGGACGGTGCTGAATCAGTGGGTGCCCCCGGGCGCGGGCCGGAAATATTACAAGAAATACTACGATTATTACCGTCCGATGGAGAGCTGAATGGCGGCGCGCGAGGCGAATGTGCGGACGGAGGATCTGCGGCAAGGCGCGGACGTGCCGGTGCTGGTGATCGAGCCGTCGCGCGGCTGGGTGGGACTGAAGCTGAAGGAGCTGTGGGAGTACCGCGAGCTGGTGTATTTCCTGGTGTGGCGCGATGTGAAGGTGCGCTACAAGCAGACGGCGCTGGGCGCGGCGTGGGCGGTGATCCAGCCGCTGTTCAGCATGCTGGTGTTCACGGTGGTGTTCGGGAAGCTGGCGAAGATGCCGTCGGACGGGATTCCGTACCCGCTGTTTTCGTACGCGGCGCTGCTGCCGTGGAACTACTTCGCGCAGGGGCTGTCGAGCTCGTCCGACAGCCTGGTGGGGAGCGCGAACCTGATCCGGAAGGTGTATTTCCCGCGGCTGGCGATCCCGGTGGCGGCGGTGTGCGGCGGGGTGGTGGATTTCGTGCTCGCCTTCAGCGTGCTGCTGCTGATGATGGGGTATTTCGGCGTGGCGCCCACGGCGAACGTCGTGTGGCTGCCGCTGTTCGTGCTGCTGGCGCTGGTGACGGCGCTGGGGGTGGGGCTGTGGCTGAGCGCGCTGAACGTGCAATACCGCGACGTGAAGTACACGGTGCCGTTCCTGGTGCAGTTCTGGATGTATGCGACGCCGATCGTGTATCCGAGCTCGCTGCTGCCGGAGCCGTGGAAGACGCTGTACGGGCTGAACCCGATGGCGGGGGTGGTGGAGGGGTTCCGGTGGGCGCTGCTGGGGGTGAAGACGCCGCCGGGGCCGATGCTGTGGGCGAGCGTGGCGGCGGCGGTGGTGCTGCTGGTGAGCGGGGCGTACTTTTTCCGGCGGATGGAGAAGACGTTTGCGGACGTGGTGTGAGGGGGAACGGACCGGGTTTCGGGGGGAAACGAACCGGGGTGGGGGAGGGGTGGGAATTTTGCGGCAAGTGATTGATTTCAGGAGGGATGGCTTGAGAGCGGCGGGGGAGTTCGTTTTGAAACGAACTTTTTGGGTTTAGTGTCCTGTTTTCTTCCAGTTGCGGGGAATTTTCGGGGAAGGGCCCCTTGGGTAGGGGTAGAGGGGGGTGATAGACGGGCAAAGACGGGGAGAAGGAGGGCGGCCAAAAGGGTTTTCGGGTTTGCGGGGAAAGCCGGGATGGAAAGCGGGCAAGTCATGCTGGTGGAAGGGTGGCGGGGAGCGCAGTGCAGGGTACGGGGCTAGCGCGGGAAGTGGTTGCGGGGGAGGGAGAAATTTTTGGGAAAGGGGCGTTACATGGGGAGGGGGGATTTACAGGAAGGAGGCGTGCAACCGGGAGTGGGAGCGTGGGCTGCTCTGATTTTCAGGCTGTCGGGAAGGGGGCCTAAACCGTGACTGGGGCGGGAGAATTAACGTGGCTGAGGCGCGCAAAAGACAAAGTGGCATCCACTGCAGCCGGAAAGAGGCTCTATCGGGTGAAGCGGGTGTGGGAGCGGGTCAGCCGAGTGCTCGGTTGGCGAGCGGCGGCTCTGCACTTTTGCCTGGGACCAGTGAGGAGGTTCGCATGGGAAGCACTTGGACTGCGACTCGACCTGCCGATTTGGGTGCAGAACCACTGGTGCCCGGCGGGCGTGTATGTCCGGGCCGGGTCGACGGACTGGAGGGTATTCAGGCAGATCTTCGTTGATGGCGAGTACAATCCCCTTTGCGACAGGATTGTGGAAGTGGAAAGGATCGTGGACTTGGGAGCAAACGTGGGTTACTCCGCCGTCTTTTTTCTAGAACGGTACAAGAACGCAAGTTGCGTCTGCGTGGAACCAGACCAGAGAAATTTCGAGATGCTGCGGAAGAACACCAGGCGTTATGGCGCGAGGGTGCTGTGCGAGAGGGCGGCTGTTTGGGGTGCAGATGGAAGCGTGACGCTTGACGATGCCGGCTTTGTGGGCAAGGAGTGGGGCGTCCGAGTTGCAGAAGGAACCGGCGCGAGCGAACAAGTCAGAGCCGTGACGGTCGATCACCTGTTGCGGAAGCTCGGGTGGGAGCAGGTCGAGATCTTGAAAGTGGACATCGAGGGTGCGGAGAAGCATGTGTTTCGAGGTTCGGAACAAGAATGGGTGGGGAAGGTTGCGAGCGTCTGTGCCGAACTCCACGACGAGGAAAGTGAGGAGGCGTTCCGGCACCTGTTTGCGTTAGACGACTACACTGTGATGACGTCGGGGGAACTGAGCATCGCAGTGCGGAAAGCAGCGCAGACTCACAATTGAAGCGCGATTGATTCTGGGCCAGGAAATGGTACGGAAGGGTTATTGGTGGCCATGAAGACCGGCGGTATCCGGGTCGAGGGACTTGGCAAGTTGTACCGCATTGGGGGGCCGGTGGAGCGGTACCGGACGTTTCGGGACACGATCGCACAAGGAGTGGCGCGGTTTGGGCGGAGAGTGAAGGGGCTGTTCGGTGCGGACGGAAACGGGGCGACGCCTAAATACGAAACGATCTGGGCGCTCAAAGACGTCTCGTTCGAGATTCAGCCCGGGGAGGTGGTGGGGGTGATCGGGCGGAGCGGGGCGGGGAAGAGCACTCTGCTCAAGATCCTGAGCAGGATCAAGGAGCCGACAGAGGGGCGGGTAGAGATCCGGGGGCGGGTGGGCAGCCTGCTGGAGGTGGGCACAGGATTTCATCCGGAGCTGACGGGGCGGGAGAACGTGTATCTGAACGGGGCGATCCTGGGGATGAAGCGGGCGGAGGTGGATAGGAAGTTCGATGAGATTGTGGCGTTTGCGGAGATCGAGAAGTTCATCGACACGCCGGTGAAGCACTATTCGAGCGGGATGTATGTGCGGCTGGCGTTCAGCGTGGCGGCGCACCTAGACACGGACATTCTGCTGGTAGACGAGGTGTTGAGCGTAGGCGATTCCAAGTTTCAACAGAAGTGCCTGAGGCGCATGCAAGACGGCACGCTTGGAGACCGCACGGTCCTGTTTGTAAGCCACAATCTCCCGGTGGTGGGGCAGTTTTGTCCGAGGACATTGCTACTTGAATCCGGCAAGGTGGCAATGGAAGGCGAGACTCACCGGGTCGTGACAAGATACCTGGACGACGGAGCTTGCAGGGGCAAGAGTGATTTGCTTGATGCTCCCAGGCGCAGCAGCGGGGGGGAGAGATGGAATTGTTTGCGTCGCGCAGAGATTCTGGTGGCGGGCGAGCCGTCCAGTGTTGTAGAAGCGGGCGGGGACTTTTCGCTTCGTGTCGAATGCGATGTACCGCCAGACTTGAGTGGAAGAACGTTATGTTTCGGGTTTGATATTCGAGACGGCATGGACCGGGTTCTCTTTGGAACTAATACCCATCAATATCTGGCGTCCAGGGTGACCAAGGGAGGCAAGGAGATCTTCCACGCATATTTGCGGGGGCATGCGCTTGCACCGGGAAAATATTGGATCACGCTCTGGCTTGGGGACGGGAGACGGGACTACGAAATTGTTGACCGGGCACTCAGTTTTGAGGTCGTTTGGACCCAGGACGAGTCGTTGGCCAGACCGCCGTTTGCAGGAGTCATTCATCAAAGGGTGGAGTGGGACTTCCAGTGAACCGGATGCCGCTTGTCAGCGTCATTGTGCCCAGCTACAACAAGCCGCAATTCTTGCCGGAGTGTCTTCGGTCGATTCAGGCGCAGACGTTTACGGACTGGGAGTGCATCGTGGTGGATGACGGGTCGCCGCGGGGGGAGGAGATTCGGGCGGCGGTGGAGGCGATGGGGGATTCGCGGTATCGGTTGGTGCGGCATGACGTAAACCGGGGACCGGGAGCGGCACGGAATACCGGGTGCAGGATTGCCCGGGCCGCCTATTTGATTTGGGTTGACGAGGACGACATCTTGTCGGCGAACTGCCTTCAGCGGTTGCAGGAGGAGATCGAGAAGTGCAATGCTGACATTGCGCATCCGCGTTTGGCAGTTGTCGGGGAGCTTAAATGGCGGATGGACCTCCCAAACAAAGATTCTGCCTTGGTCACACAGTCGCTGAGTGGCAGTGGCTTCCTGATACGCCGCTCGGCTTGGCGGAAAGTCGGTGGCTTTGATGAGAGCATGATACTCAACGGGCGGGAGGATCTTGAATGGTGGATCCGTGCGGTGTATGCAGATCTACGTATTCAGCTCGTCGATGACGCTACCTACTTCTACAGAGCAGGTGCCTCAAGGCCAGAGCGAAATCTGTCGCTGAATTGGATTGCGAGGAAGCGCGAGAGCAAGATCAGGAAGTATATTGTCGAAAAGCACTCGCAGATCTATAGCAAAAAGAACAGCCAGAGAAAACAATTCTTGCTGACTGGGCTGCTATGGGAACTGGAAGCGCACACGGCCACTGGCTGTAGAGTCCGGGTTGTTCGTACTCGATGGCGAATCGCGTTCTTGTCGCGCCGTTGGACAGACTTAAAAGAAGCGATCAGGGCAACGCTGGAGATGCTTTGCGGCCAGCGAGTTGCAGCATTCGTGGCCGAGCTTGTGGCGGCTGGAAGAAGGGTAGCCAGACGGCCTAGCTGAAGGGGCAGACAATTTGCTCTCCATGGGCGGGGACGAGGTCGAGAGGATGGCCTCAGCGAGGGAGAGAATGCCAGCAGTTTCTGTCATCGTTCCTTCCTACAAGAAACCCGAGCTGCTCCGCGAATGCCTGGCGTCCATCCGAATGCAAACGTTTGAGGACTGGGAGTGCATTGTCGTTGACGACGGGTCGCCGCTTGGGAAGGAGATCCAAGCCGTGGTATCAGAGATGGCAGACGAGAGATTCCGGCTCGTGGTTCATGAACATACGAGGGGACCAGCGGCGGCGAGAAACACGGGAGTACGCCACGCAAGGGGTGAGTACATTTTGTTAGTCGACGAGGACGACAGAATTGTCCCGGATTGTCTTGAGGTTCTGCTCAAACAGATTCGCGCTACCGGTGCGGACATTGTGTGTCCGCACGCTAAGAAGTTTGGAGGAGCCCAAGGTTTTTTGCGTTCCGAGGTGCCTACCCTGGAGGAAGTATTATCTGGCCGACTCGTGATACCGTGGGGCTTCCTCTTGAAAAGAGAATTATGGTTGAAACTGGGTGGTCAAGAGGAAGCAGAAGATTTGATTGGAAGGGAAGACCACGAGTGGTGGGTGAGAGTGCGCAGTGCCAACATTCGGGTCGTAATTGTCAACAGGGTGCTGATCGAGTGGCGGGTCTGGGAGGACGGAGTTCTGGGTAAACTTTCGCTGAACTTTCAGGCTGCTCGACAGGAGGTCAAGAGGCGGCAATATGTTGTCGAGAAACATCGTGACCTCTATGAGAGACACCCTTGGGCCAAGAGAAGATACCTGCGCGTTGGATATCTTAGGGAAGGGTACCATCGATGGCAAGAGGGGCGGCGAACGGCCGCTTTGGTGCGCTATTGGCAGGCATATTTCATGTCACGAGACAGTAATGATTTTCGTCTCGCTACAAAGATGACGCTAATGGGAATATTCGGCGAAAGCGCTGTGTTGAGATTCATTGCTTTTCGGAAGCATTTCTTTGGTTGACATGCGGTAACCCTGATCCTTCAGGATGTGCGTCTCTCAGATTCAGGATCGAGACCGGTCAAGAGGTTGCCTGCCTGGCTAGGCTGGGCCGAAGGTCTCTAGTAAACAGATTTGAATCAGCTTTTGATTTCGCGCAGCATCTCCCGGACAGACCACACTTCTTTTGGAAAGGGGGGTAGGTGGGCATCAGATTGGAAATTTTCATGTGCTTGTAAGACTCCATTTAAGTCACGACGGCTTGGACATCGATGTTGCAACGGTGGACTGGCTCGCTCAACTTGCATGCAGTGGCGGGATACTGAAATAGTCCCAAATATTGGCACACCGGATCCGGAATGCGGCGACGTTTCAATGCGAAACGATATGTGATGAGATTGTGTCCCCTGAAGAATCTGAGGTCTGGTGCAAGGTGCAAGTGTTGTTGATTGGCGAATGCTGCAGTGGAGAGAGAACTTGTTATAGTCGGGAGGAAATGGGCACGGCGGGGCAGCGTGAACGGCTACGAGCAAATTGTGAAGCATCTTCCCGCGGCCGCTTTGTTTGACAGCGTGCGTGGGTTGAATCGGCCTTACCGATTGCTCAGTGGTATTGCGAGAAGGGTCGAGCTGGCTACGTACACTTCGATCAGTGCGGGAATCGAGCTTCGGTACTTGCTGTCGAAGTGGGCGTTCCTGCGCCACACGGTATTCTTCTTGTATGGCGATTACGACCTATATCTGGCGGCGATGTTGCGCACAAGCCGACGGCTTCTCGCGGCTGCGCTGCATAATCCACCGAACGAGCTGAGGCGGCGTTTAGGCGACGCGGAACATCTGCGAAAGTGCGATGGCATCGTGTGTCTGGGCAGCAATGTGCTGGAATTTCTGCAAGATCGCAGAATAGACGTGAAGACTGCCGTGGTGCCCCACGGCGTCGACACCGATTTTTTCTCGCCTTGCGAGGGATACCGACGGGAGAGACGCGTTCTGATCGTGGGGTGGCATCTGCGTGACTGGGAGCTGACGCGTCAAGTGTTGGCGGGTCTTCGGCGAGCTGAGCCTGAGATTCGAGTAGATGTTGTCGGACCGGCCGCGGTGCGTGATGAGCTGCCGAAAGAGGAATGGATTCAAATCCACGAGTGGGTGGATGACGAAAAACTACGCGAGTTCTACTGGAAGTCCGGGCTGCTGCTCTATCTGCCGAGCGATTGTGTGGCATCGAATGCTGTCGTGGAGGCTATGAGTTGCGGATTGCCGGTGGTGACTGTGAATCGAGGGGCTGTGAAAGAATATGTCTCTCCAGGCTGCGGCCTGATCTGCAATCGTGCTAGCGCAGCGCAAGTTGTGGATGCCGCACTCTCCATCATCAGGGATGAGTCTTTGGCCGAATGCCTTGGCAGGACTGCGCGCGCGAGGGCGATGGAATTGGACTGGAAAAGGGTAGCTGCTGAAATCACCGGATTTCTGGAAGGCCTTTGAGGATTTTTTTCAAGCTGAGGCCCCTTCTGACCTCATTCGCTACTCGCGTATGCGTAGCAGGCTGGCGCGAAAGGGGTAGGTTCGGCAAGGAACGGGATGGAATCGGCGAGACGAGCGCTAAGGGGTTCGTTAGCTGCTGGGCGGATCGTTGATGTGCTGCGTTCGTATTTGCGCGCCCGGAAGAAGTGACGAAGAGGGGCTGAGCGATGTGCGAGGGGCTTGATGTGCGGTTTTAGCGGGATGTTCGATCCTGTCCGTGGGGCTGCGGCGCCGATGCTGGCGGGAGTGCGGGCGATGACGGGGCTGCTAGTGCGGCGGGGGCCGGACGATGAAGGGTTCTGGACGGACGGGGTGGGTTGCGCGCTGGGGTTCCGGAGGCTGGCGATTCTGGATCTGACGCCGGCTGGGCATCAGCCCATGGTAAGCGACAGCGGGCGGTCGGTGATCGTGTTCAACGGGGAGCTCTACAATTTCCCGGAATTGCGGGCGGAGCTGGAGGGGGCGGGAGTTCGGTTCCGGTCGAGGTCGGACACGGAGGTGGTGCTAGAGGCGCTCGAGCAATGGGGGGAGGCGGCGCTTGAGCGCTTCAACGGGATGTTTGCGCTGGCGTGGTATTCGATCGCTGAGCGGAAGCTGGTGCTGGCGCGGGACCATGCGGGGATCAAGCCGTTGTTTTACCGGGAGGGGCCGGGACCGGGGCGGGTGGCTTTTGCGAGCCAACTGAATTGCCTGGTGACGGAAGAGGCAGGCGGGGAGCCGGCGGTGCGGGAGGACGCGTTAGGGCTCTATCTCCGGCTGAATTACTTCCCGGCGCCGTACACCTTATACCGTGGAATTCAGCAGCTGCCGGCGGGGTGCGCGCTTCGGGTGGAGACCGGTAAGCCGCCGCGGCTGTGGCGGTGGTGGAGTTTGCCAGAGGCGCCGGCGCCCGCGAAGAGGCCGCTGGAAGAGCTGGATGAGCGACTGGAGGCGGCACTGGATGGGGCGGTGCGGCGGCAACGCGTGGCGGATGTTCCGGTGGGGGTATTTCTTTCCGGAGGGGTGGATTCTCCCCTGGTGACGGCGCTGGCGGGGGCGCAGTGCGGAAGGGACCTAAAGGCGTTCACGATCGGCACACCCGAGTGGTCGCTGGACGAGAGCGAGGACGCGCGACGCTATGCGGCGCTGCTGGATGTGACGCACCGGCTCGAGAATGTGCGGGAGGGGGAGGTGCTGGAGATGCTGGACGAGGTGGCGGAGGCGCAGACGGAGCCGTTCGCAGACTACTCGATGCTGCCGACGATGCTGGTGAGCCGGCTGGCGCGGCGAGAGGTGACGGTGGCATTGAGCGGGGATGGCGGAGACGAGCTGTTTTTCGGATACGAGCGGCCGTTTTCACTGGCGAAAGGCGGGCTCCTGTTCCGCTATCCGTATTTCTGGCGCTGGTTCCTGTACAAGGCCGGGCGGCTGGGGGTCCTGCCGGAGCGCAGCAGCGTGATCATGCACAGGACCCCGGGCGACTGCTATTTCTCTCTTCACAGCCACTTCCCTGGCTCGCACTGGCGAAGGCTCCCGGCGGAGTTGCGCCGGATGCCTGAGGATTTCACGCTGTATGCATTTGGGGGCGAAGTGAGCTGGAAGCGACTGGCGGATTTCAGCCGGATGGTGGAGTTCTCCGGGCAGTTGCAGCGGGTGCTGCGGAAGGTGGACATGGCATCGATGCACTACAGCCTGGAGGTGCGGGTGCCGGTGCTGGACCGGGAGGTGATCGAGGCAAGCCTGGCTTATGACGGCGAGGAAGAGCTCCGGCAGGGGGAGCGGAAGCGGGCGTTGCGGCGGCTGCTGGCGAGGCGGGTGGGGGAGGAGAACATTCCAAAGCCGAAGCGGGGATTCGGCGTGCCGCTGAGCCTGTGGCTGCGAGGGGCGCTACGGGCACGGGTTCAAGAGGAACTGCTCGGGAATGAAAGCTGGGCGTGCGAGGTGGCAGGGAGGGACGTTGTGCGGGGGATCTGGGAGGAGCACGTGAGCGGGCGGAGATCGCATCACTGGGCGATCTATTCGCTGCTGGCGCTGGAGTGGTGGAAGAGCCGCCACGTGAAGGCACAGGCGAGGGCTGGCGCACGGGGGTAAACCGGAGCGTGATCCGGATCCTATACACGATTCCGAACTTCATCACGGCGGGGTCGCAGCTTGAGATGGTGCGGCTGATCCGGCGGCTGGACAGAGACCGTTTCGAGCCGACAGTGCTGATTGCGAGGGCTGGTGGCAGGGAGCGGGAATTGTTGGAGGGCACCGGGGCGAAAGTGGTAGTAGCCCCGTATTATTTCAGCGGCGGGAAGCTCAGGATCGCGTGGAATTGTATTCGAAGCGGAGTAGAGCTTCGCAATGTTCGTTGTGCGGTCTGGCATTCCTACCACTACCTGGATGATTACACGGAGCCGCTCGTGGCGCGCGTGGCAGGCGCGCAACATTGGATCTACACAAAGAAAAACATGAGTTGGGGCAGCCGGGGATGGCGAATCAGGAGCCGACTGGCCAGCCGGATCATTCTACGAAATGGCCGCATGGCTGACGAATTTTTCGGGGAGGAGTGCTTCCGTCACAAGACGGTGCTGATCTACGCTGGCGTGGACACGGGAGAATTCCGGCCCGATCCGGCCGAGGGGAAAGCTTTTCGGGACCGTGCGGGAATCCCCCAGTCGGCGATTCTGGCGTCCTGTGTGGCGCAGCTTGTTCCAGTGAAAGGGCACAAGGTCTTGCTGGCGGCATTGCGGGCCGTACCGGCCTTGCATCTGGCGCTTGCTGGAGACACGACAGACGAGCACTACAGGCAGGAGTTGATGACGATTGCTGCATGCGACGATCTTCGCGGCAGAGTTCATTTCCTTGGAATCATGCCAGATGTGCGCCCGCTCCTTCATGCGAGCGACCTGTTTGTCCTGCCAACGCTGAACGTCGGGAGGGGCGAGGCGTTTGGAGTGGCTCTGATCGAAGCGATGAGCTGCGGGTTGCCTTGTGTGGCGACCGACACGGATGGACCGAAGGAGATTTTGGGAACGACGGGGCAACACGGCCTCCTGGTGCCGGCCGGGAATGTGCAGGAGCTTGCGAGGGCTCTTACCGCGTTGTATGCGAACGGAGACTTGCGGAAGTCGCTGGGGGAGGCCGGGAGGGCGAGAGTTGTGTCGCAATTCTCAATTGAAGAAGAAGTGCGAAAAACCCAGGAGCTGTATTTGGCACTTGCGTCAAATCGGCGGAGCCTCTGGCGGCTGATGATGTGACGACATCAAGCGGTCAGAGACAAGAGGCCCGAATCCAGATTCGGCTCTCCATTCACCGAAGAAGTAAGTTCGAGGTTTGCTGATGCACGAGTGGGAGAGATTCAGTCTCGTGCTGTCACGAGTGGCGGCCGACGAGGCATGGAGCCTGCTCGGCGAAGCACCCCCGCTTTGGCTATTGGCTCGCAAGGCCGGAGAAAAAGCCACTCGATGGGAGGAGACGAAATTCCCGGCGGAAGGGCTCAACGGCAACTGGGCTGCCGTGCATCCGCGTGCCGACGGCGGAGTGCGCGTATTTATGAATCTTGCGGGGAGTTTGCACCTCTACTACCGCGAGGACGGGGCGCTTGGGACAAGCGCGTTCGGCCTGTACCGGGGGAGCCGGGGGAAGCTCGACTGGGAGGGGCTGGCGGGATTTTTCGGGCTGGGTTTTTTTCCGGGCGACCGGACGCACTTTACGGACGTCAAGATCCTGCGGCCGGCGACGGTCACCGAGTTTGATGCGGGCGGCAGGCTGGTCCGGCAGGAGCGCTACTGGGAGTGGAGGCACGAACCGGCACGGAGACGGAGCGAAGCTGAGACCATCGCGGAATTCGGAGCGACTCTGCGGGCGGTGCTGGAAGAGCAGGCGCGGAACGGGCGCGTGGCGCTCCCTTTGAGCGGGGGACTGGACTCGCGGACGGTGGCGGCATGCCTGCCGGAGGGCGCGAGCCCGTTCAGCTACGGGTACGGGTACACGGAAGACTCGATCGAGATCCGGATTGCGCGGCAGGTGGCGGAGGCGGCGGGGCTGCGGTTCCGCGGGCACGTGATCCGGCCTTACCTGTTCGACCGGATGGACGAGGTGGCGGAGGCGACGGAGTGTTTTCAGGATCTGACGCAGGCGCGGCAGGCGGACGTGGCGGACTGGCTGCGGGAGGAGGCTGATTTTGTGCTGGCGGCGCACTGGGGGGATGTCTTCTGCGACGACATGGGGTTCCCCAGGCGCGAGGGGACGGAGGAGGAGGTGCTCGCGCATAGTCTGAAGAAGATGCTGAAAAAGGGGCGGAAGTGGCTGCTCGAGGAGATTGTGCGGCCGCAGCTGAAGGGCGATCCGGAGGATGCGATCCGGGAGATGATGCGGGCGGAGCTGCGGCGGCTGCCGGAGATCGAGGACCCCGACTTCCGGGTAAAGGTGCTGAAGACGGAGCAGTGGGCGTTCCGGTGGACGCTGGCGAGCCTGCGGGCGTATCAACTGGCGGCCTTTCCGAGGATTCCGTTCCTGGACCCGCGGATGATCCGGTTTTTCTGCACGGTGCCGACGGAGATGGTGCGGGGGCGGCGGCTGCAGATCGAATATCTGAAGCGACATGCGCCGCGGTTCGCGCGCATTCCGTGGCAGCCGTACGAGGCAAACCTTTATGTGTACCGGTGGTCGCCGCTGTGGATGAGGCCGGTGCGGGCGTGGCGAAAGGCGCAGCGGTTGCTGCGCGGAGTGCGTCCGATCCAGAGGAACTGGGAGGTGCAGTTCTTTTCGCCGGGGCAGTGGGAGCGGCTGGAGGGGGTTTTGCTGAAGAAGGGCGCGAGGCTGCATGAGTTCGTGGCGCCAGCGAAAATCCGGGCGCTGCTCGACGAGTTCCGGCAGGCGCCGGACGGGGCGAACGGGTACACCGTGTCGATGCTGCTGACCTTTGCGGTGTGGCTGGAGAAGGCGGGGGCGTAGGTTGCGGCTGCTGGTGATGGACATCCGCTGGCCGGCGGAGACGTTTTTGGAGCGGAAGCTGACGCGTCTAGCGCGGGCGGGCTACCGGGTGATGGTGTTGACCCGGGGGGCAAAAGAGCGGGGCAGGGATGGGATCGAAGTGCTGGAGACGGGCGGGTGGAGGGGTGTGCTGCATGCGGCGAAGTGGCTGGCACAGGCATTGGGGAGGAATCCTATGAAGACCATGCGTGCCAGCGTGCGGGTGGCGGGGCGGACGGGGTCGATGCGGGAGGCGTGGCGGCTGCTGGCGCGGCTGTGGGCGGTGGAGGGGCTCGCGCCGGACGTCACGCATTTTGAGTGGACTCTGGCCGCGGCGGCGTGTTTGCCGGTGATCGAAGAAAGCGGGCGGAAGTTTACGGTGAGCTGCCGGGGATCACAAGTTTCGGTTGCACCCTTCAATCCGCGCCGAAAGGGGCAAACGGGACTGATGGCCGAAGTGTTTTCCAAGTGTGGCGCCGCACAGTGCGTGAGCGATGCCACATTGCGGGATGCGGAGTCTGCTGGACTGGAGCGCGCGAAGGCGTGGGTGATCCGGCCGGCAGTGGATGCTGCTATTTTCCGACCTGATCCCTCAATCGAGGAGAAGAAAACGGTCAGGATGATGGTGTTCGGTGGAACTTGGGTGAAGGGATCGGAGTATGCGCTCGTGGCGTTCCGCCGTGCGCTCGACCTGGGGGTACAGGCGAAGTTATGGGTCTTGGGCGGGGCGGACAAGGAGAACCGGTCGCGGCTGCTTTACACGATCGC
>FWWL01005389.1_pt1 | contig 13303 bp, 12 predicted proteins | sample 2228331 | NCBI WGS metagenome assembly FWWL01 (sample SAMEA103939775, study PRJEB20133) | metagenome | reverse complement strand
GCCACCCTTCGCCAAATCGCCGAATTGCTCTCCATCCAAGTGAGCGAGCAGCCCAACGGGAGTGTCTTGGTGCTGGCAGGTGGACACGAACTGGTCAGCGGGGCGCGGTTTCGGAGCATCAAAGTTGTGACGGGCAACGACGGTTTCCCTGTCGCAGTTTTTGAAGACACCAACGAACCGCTCCCGTTGGGCGAAGGCATTTTGGCGGCTGTGCGGGAATTTGGGCGGCAACTTCTTTCCGCTTTGCGGTCACGCTTGTCCGCCATTGTGGATGCGCTGGCGCAGGCGGTCAACGCCCTCCACCAAAACGGTTACGGATTGGACGGCAGCACGGGCTTGCCTTTCTTCGTGTTCGTCAATGGACGATGGGAAGTGAACCCCGCTTTGAAAGACGACCCGCGCAAGTTAGCCGCTTCGCTGACGGGGAGCCCAGGCAACGGCGATGTGGCGGTGCAGATAGCCCAGTTGGCGGAGCAACCTTTGGCGCCACTCGGCGGGCAAACCGTTCTGCAGGCTTACCAAGACATCGTTGGCTTGGTCGCTGCCCGCACAAATGGGGTGCGGAACGCTTACCAGGCTTTCTCCGAAGTTCAGCGGTTCCTCCAAAATCGGCGGGACATGGTTTCGGGCGTTTCGCTGGACGAAGAATTGGTGGACATCATGCGCTTTCAGCAAGCCTACCTTGCTGCTGCCCGCGTTATCCAAGTCGTTGACAACTTAGTGAGCGAGTTGCTCCAACGGCTGTAAAGGAGGCATGAACCATGCGCATCACTCCGATGATGCTGGCGCGCCAAGCCGTTCACTTCATCAACCTGAACGCGGACACCATCAACCGCAGTTTGGAGCGCATTGGCACGGGGCGCCGGCTCAACCGCGCTTCCGATGACCCACCAGGCACCGTCCTCGCTTTGCGGTTGCAAAGCGATATCGCAGTAGCGGAGGGAGACCGCCAACGCATAGAGCAAGCAATGCCTTACTTGCAAGCCGCCGACAGTGCTCTCCAGCAAGCCATCGCTCTCTTGCAACGAGCAAGGGAACTACTGCTGCAAGGCACAAATGACACCTTGACAGCGGAGCAGCGCAAGGCTATCGCCAACGAACTGCGGCAGTTGCGAAGCGAGTTGGTGCAAGTGGCAAACAGCCGCGTCGGTGACCGTTACCTTTTCGCTGGTTCCGCCATCTTGACGAAGCCTTTTGAAATGGACGCTGCTGGCAATGTGGTTTATCAAGGTGACAACGACCAGTTAGCCGTTGTGCTGCACAACGGGGAGCGCATCGGCGTCACGATGGATGGGCGGCGAATTTTCCAAAGTGCGGAGGATGTCTTTGCTGTGCTAAAAGACGCGATTGACGCACTGGATGCCAACAACCCCGATGCCATCCGCGATGTGCATTTGTCCCGATTGGACAAAGCGATAGACCAAATTCTGCAGGCAGCGGCAATCTTTGGGGCGCAAACCAACCGAAGTGAACGGACGGTGAGCACCTTGTTGTCGCAGGAAGCGAGTTTGCGGATTGCCTTGTCGCCGATTTTGGATGCGGACATCGCTGAGGAAGTAGCGACCTATCAATTGCGGCAGACGACGATGCAAGCGACCATGTTTGCCGTCAGCCGCATCCTCCCTCGGAGTTTAGTGGACTTCATGGCATAACCTTTGCCCTGCTGGAGGGCGCATCTCCTGATGCGCCGAAAACTTGGCACAACTGATCCGCCCGCGCAATGGAAGAGGTGTAAAGGGCAGGGATTTCTTCCTCTGGCAAACCCACCTTTGCTGCCCACTCTGCTACTCGCTCCCAATCGGCACGTTCGTAAGCGAGAGCGAGTTGGAGCAAGCGTCCCAAGAGCGTTGGGCGCCCTAACAAAGCGTCGCGAATTTCGGGAGCGATGGGCAACTCATCCAGCAACTCAGGGAGAGGTCGGTTCAGTAGGGCATCTAACACAGACAGCAACCCAACCAAGAAGGGGTCCACACCCAACCCTTGCCACCGAAGGTGCTGGCACGCCAGTTCGCAAAACCACCCACGAACGACCCCAACTGTCAGCAACTCTGAAGGCTTGTCCTCCAACACACTGGAGGCAAGCGCCAGCATAAGCCAGCGGCGGAAGTTTTTCTCTCCCAAGAGCACTATCGCTTGCCGAACGGAAGTCACAGGGTAGCGAAGCCCTATAGCAGCGGAGTTGATGTAGCGGAGCAGTTTGTAAGATAACGCCACATCGCTGCGCAGCACTGTCTCCACGCGGTTAAAGTCAAGGGGTCCTCCAGACACCTCTTGCAGGAGCCGCAGGTAGGTCAGTTTGTGGCTGGGTATGTCCTGCCCTGCAACGATTTCTGGCTTGCAAAAGAAGAAGCCCTGAAAGTAGGTGTAGCCTGCCTTCATTGCCCCTTCAAAATCTTCGTGGGTCTCCACTTTTTCTGCCAGCAGCCGCACTTTGGTGCCCGCAAAGCGTTTTGCTAACTGCCAGCGCTCCTCCCCCGTTATTGCCGTAAAGTCCACCTTGATGATATCGGCAAGAGCGACGAAGGATTCACAATCTGGACGGTTGACGAAGTCGTCCAAAGCGACGAGATAGCCGTTGCGCTTCAATTCCTGACAAGCGGCTATCACCTCTTCATCGGGCTCTACCGTCTCCAACACTTCCACAATCAGCAGAGTGGGAGGGAACAGATAAAGCACCCCGCTGAGCAGCAAGTCTCGGGTGACATTCACGAAAGCGGGTTTCCTGCCTGTCAGTGCGTGGAAACCGAACACATGGACGCTTCGGCTCAGAACATCTTGAGAAGCCTTGTCTCCGTTCACCGCAGCGAAAAAGTTCTCTGTGCCTGAGCGAAACAACAATTCGTAAGCGATAGCCCGTTTCAAGCGGTCAAAAATCGGTTGCCGTGCGACGAAAACCTGCATAGCGTTTCCCTCCTTTCGCGTAGCCACCCAATTCCCTTTTCGTCCTTTGGAGGCGAAGGCTTTAGGGCAGCGTGGTGACGACATTTCTGGAGCATCGGACTTTTCCCTGACAACGGGAGAAAGGAGCGAGCAGCAGCATTTGAAAAAGGAAGGTAACTTCTGAAGGAGGGACAAAAAGTTTGGCGCCGAAAGAGTGGTTACGGTATCAGCGGCAAATGCTGTTGGACGGTTGGGGCGAGCAAGGGCAGCAGCGGTTAGCCAAGGCTCATGTCGCCATTGTTGGCGTGGGTGGCTTGGGGTGTCCCATTGCCCTCTATTTGACCGCCGCTGGCGTCGGCACCCTCACCATCGTTGACGCCGATGTAGTAGAAGAGACCAACCTTAACCGTCAAGTGCTCCATTGGACGGATGACATCGGCAAGCCAAAAGTTCAATCGGCAACGGAAAAACTGCGCCAATTTAACCCTCAAGTGCGCATCGTTCCCGTTCACGGACGGTTGACGGAGGAGACGGCTGAACAGTGGTTGCAAGCAGCAGACATCATCGTGGACGCTTTAGACAACTTTCCCACCCGATTGGTGTTGAACCGATACGCCCTCCGCGCTCGCAAGCCGTTGGTGCACGGCGCCATTTACGGTTGGGAAGGACGAGCCACGACCATCCTTCCCTACGAAACGGCGTGCTTGGAGTGCCTCTTTGAAGAAGGTCCGCCACCAGGCGTCTTCCCTGTCGTTGGCGTCACGCCCGGCACTATCGCCATGATTCAAGCCGCTGAAGTGCTCAAATTGTTGCTGCAAATGGGACAGCCGCTGTTCAACCGCTACCTGATTTATGACGGTCTGTCCATGCAGTTCCACACTGTTAAACTACGGCGGCGGCCCAATTGTCCCGCTTGCGGTGCTGCTTCGCCGTTGAGCAGCGGTGAGAGGTGTGATGGTCCTTGAACCTTAGGGAGGGATGAACAATGAACCGATGCGCAAAGCCTTTCACTTTCTGCGACGACTGCTTAATTCGCCTCGCTATTGAAGGGTTGTCAACGGCAATCGCCCTCGTTGACGGTCGGTCGCGCCTGACCTTCATCAACCGCGCTGCGCAAGAAATCTTCGGTCTCTCCCCCGATGACCTCAATACCCTCGTTGCGCAAGCCCTAAAGGATCCTGCTCTCCTCAGACTGTGGAGGGAAGCAAGCCAGCAGACGGAGCCGACAATGGGATTGGTGCGAACCACTTTTCCAACAGAACGATTGCTGCGAATCACGGTGGGCATTTGCCGCAACCCAGATGGGCAGATTATTGGGCGCGCGTTGCTGGCGTGCGATGTGACAGAGGACCGAAAAGTTGTGTTAGAGTTGACCGAGGAGTTAGCCCGCCAACTCCTTCGTCGTCCTCGCTCCTCCAACGGGGTTGGGCAGGTAATGCACTTGCTCACCCCGATGGAATGGCGCATCTTGCACCTTTTGGGTAGAGGGCTGAGCAACCGCGCTATCGCCCGTCAGTTGTCCATCTCGCAAAACACCCTCCGCAGCCACCTGAAAAGCATTTACCGCAAATTGGACCTGCCAGCGAGTCGCAGCGCGCTTGTCGCCTTTGCATCCCAGTTCCTTCATCTCTTGCCCGAAGAGAGCCTCACCTTTTTGGGTGAAAAATTTCCCTCCAACAGGTGATGCGAGAAGCCGTCCTCTTGCCCACACTCAGGAGCGGAGGTGATGAGCATGCGACTCTTCAAAATTGTCAGCGGGCTGACAGCAATGACTTTAGCGGCTCTTCTCGTTGCCCTCTGTTCCTGCGGCGGGAATGGAGGCGCCCCCGTTAGTGCTCCCGGTGACGGCGCTGTTCAACCGCCTGGTCCCATTGTTCGCCCTTCCATTCCGCCAGAGCAAGCCTTCCCCACAAGCCTGCACGGGACGCGCCGGGGCAAAATCACTTGGTATGTCGGGACAGCAGACCAACCCGGCTTCTTCACCATTTTCAACAAGCCCATTGAGGAACTGAAGTGCTTGAAGTGTCACCCAGGCACCTACGCCGATGGCACTCCTGTTGACGATGCCACTTACCATCCCGATTGCAAGGACTGCCACATTTTGAAGCCCGATGGCACCCCTGACTTGACCAAGCGTGTCAGCGACGCCACCTGCTTGAAGTGTCACCGCCGCCAAGACCGCGAGATTTTCTTCGGTTACTCAGATGTGCATCGCGAGAAAGGTTACTTCCGTTGCATGAGTTGCCACACGGTGCGGGAAATGCACGGCGATGGGATGGAATACAAGTCGTGGTTGGAGCCGGGCGCAATGGACGCTGCGTGCGAACGGTGCCATCGGCAGGTGAGTCCGAAGGTGCCTGAGCATGATCAACTCCACTTGACAAAGGTGCACTGCACTGCTTGCCATGCTAAGTCCGTCATCGCTTGCTACAGTTGCCACTTCCCAACCAAGACGCCGTCCACCGTTGTGCGTGAATTTGCCTTTCTACTCAATCGCAAGGGCGTCAACAAGGTTTACACGGGCACCATGATGGTCTTGACGGACAAGGAGAAAGGGAAAGCCTTTGTGGCGTTAGCGCCTTACCGTGCTCACACTGTTGTCAAGAAGGGGCGCACTTGTGGTGACTGCCACAACAACGCAGCGGTGCAGGAGTATGTGCAAACAGGTAAAATCACTGTCACCAAGTGGGATGGCACGAAAGCCGTCATTGACAAACCTGGCGTGGTCATTCCCGTGCCCCCAGACTGGCGAACCGCCCTTCAGTTCGCCTTCGTTCAGACAGACCAAGGTCCGTCGCCCAACTGGAGCCTGATGAAAGAAGGACCTGCGGACATGACTCAGATGCTCTACGCCGAACCGCTTACCCCTCAACAGATGCAAGCGTTGAGCCGCTCTTACAGCCACCCGTAAAGCGTTGCTGGCAAGTGCGGGAGTAAACCTACAGCCTCATGCTTGGGGCAGGGTCATCCCCTGCCCCTTTTCCCTTTTTGGCGCAGTTGTAAGCGCTGTGCCTTGCGAAGAGGCGTTGGGATGGCTCTTCTCCACTTTGCGTGGCAAAATGGAAGCGAGGCATCGCTTTGCACGGAGGTGGTTGGAGATGGCAATGGGCAATTTGCCGCCGTTTGAGGAGCGGGAGGCTTATGGAGGCTTCTTCCCCGCCTTGCTGCGAACTTGGACGGATGCGTGCTTTCGTCCGTCTGATTTCTTCAACCTCGTCGGCAACAGCCAAAACCTCGCCCCCGCCTTGCTCTTCGGCGTGTTGGTAGGTTGGGTAGGGTCATTTATCGGGCAACTTTGGTCAGCAATGTTTCAACTACCACTCCTTCCCTTCATGCGACAGGAAGGAATGGCAGCAGGGTTAGTGGGAGCAGCCAGTGGACTGGTTTGTGTCGGGCTTTTCGGATGGGTGCTGGTGCTCGCAGGCATCTTCATTGGTGGGCTGCTCTTTCACCTGTTCCTGTTGCTCTTCGGCGGTGCTAATCAAGGGCTGAATATGACCTTGCGTGTCATTGCCTACGCTCAAGCCCCTGCACTCCTCGCTGCCGTGCCGTTCGTCGGTGGTTGCATCGGTGGGATTTGGTCGTTAGTGCTTTACATCATTGGCTTAGCCTCGGCACACCGCACTGATGTCTGGCGGGCAGCGTTGGCAGTATTGGTTCCCATTGTCCTCTGCGTTTGCGTTGGCGGTTTCTTCGCCGCCACTTTCCTGACGGCAGCCTTCCAACAGGTGAAAGGGATGCCCGGTCCGTGAGGGGCGAAAGAACGGCGTTGCGAGATGTGCTCCCCAATGAACGCCGAATTGGCGCACCAGAAGATGCGCCCCAACGGCTCACGGCTCAATGTGGACGGTTAGCCCGTTGAAATCAAAACGGAAGGGCAGCAAGGTCATGCGAGCGCTAAGCAGTTTCTGCTCCACCCGTCGCTTCGCTGGCTCGTCCTTGCATAGGAAGAGAACGCAACCGCCACCCCCTGCCCCGCACGGTTTTCCGCCCAAGATGTCTTCCCGCACCAGTTCAAACAATTGCTCAATGGTCTCGTTGGATGTGGAGGCATCCAGCCGCTTGCTGCACTCAAACTGCAAAGTCAGGATTTCACCCACGCGCTCCCAGTTCCCTCTCTCCAACGCCTCCTTGCACTCGTAAGCGCTGTCGCGCATAGTCAAAAGAGCGTCAAGGACTTCACGGTTGCCCCTCCCAAACCGCCCCCAAACATTCTCGTGGATGCGAGAGGAAAGGCGCGATGCCCCCGTGTAGCACAGAACAAACCGCTGCTCCAACTCGCCAAGTTTAGTCGGCGGAATGCGCACAGGATGAACGGTGACGCCGTCGCTGCGGAACTCAAAAAGGTTGATGCCACCGAAAGCGGCAGCGTATTGGTCCTGCTTGCCGCCGACGATGCCTAAAATTTTTTCCGCTTGGTAAGCCCCTTCGGCGATGGCTTGGCGGGCTTCTGGCGTGGACACGGGTTCCGCTTTTACCAGTGCCAACCAGACCACATTCATCGCTGCTGAAGTGCCCAACCCCGATCCCGTTGGCACTTCGGTGTAGTAGCGGATGTGGACGCCCTCACCGTTGGGAGCATCCCTACCGACTAAAAGTTCCCCGTGCACATAGTGAGCAATGGCAGCGTTCAAAGTCGCCCCGCCGAAGGGCTCGTAAAAGAAAACGACATCCGTCCACGCCCCCGCTAAATCCACCCGCACTGGCGCTTGACAAGTGACCCGCATGGCAGTTCGCCTCCCACAAATAGCAAGGTATCCACCGCCGTCACGCCGAACTTTTTCGCGCTCACTGTCTTTGTGTCTCACGACCTCTCAACGGGCAAGGACAATGCTCACATTGACAGCGATGCCTCCGTGCTTGATTCAGTGGATTCGGCGTTGGGTTCAGCACTTGTCGGCGCCGGCTCATCACCCTTCGGCGTAAGTTCTGTTGCCCCGACAGGCGTTGCCTCTGGTGCTACCTGTGTCTGTTGTTGCTGTTGTTGGCGCATTTCCAGTTTGCGCAAGCGGGCTTCCAAGATGGCTTGCTTGATGCGCTGCTTCTTGCGCTTCCAATACCGATGACGGCGGCGTCGCAGTTCCTTTTCCCGCAACCGACTCTTCGCCACAAACTTCACCTCCGTGCAAAGGATTGGGATGGGTGTGAGGAAACCTCACCCTTTCCAAACCCGTCAGGGACAAGCCCCGACGCTACCACAACGGTGTGGTGTTAACTGCCAAATCATTGGTAGCGTCGCCCCTTGCGGGCGACGGTCGTTTCACACTACCGTAATGGTGTGGTGCATTGGGGGTTCGCCTCCCAGCGAACCGCAAATTGACGCATTAGACAATTTTACTGCTCCGCTGGTTCAAAGCGCAGCGCCATGACCCACTGCCGTCCGTTGTCGGTATCGCCGATAAACTCAAAGCCCAGTTTGCGATACAGGTTAATGGCGCGTTGGTTGTGCTTGAAGACATGCAACTCCAGCCCCTTCATGCCTTTTTGTCGGGCACCTTCTATGAGCAACTCCATCAAGGCTTGCCCCAAGCCGAGACCTTGATGGCTATCAGCGACGGCAATGCTGAGCAAAGGCATTTTGTTTTTGAACAATTGCTCCCGCCAGTAGGCGTAGCCGACGATGCGGTCACCCGCAAATGCCACCAACCGCAACACATCGGGGGCGTCCGTTTCGCTGACCACCATTTGCACCAAACTGCGGTCCAATGGTTGCAACGAGTAAAGGCGCTGGCTCCTTGGCGAAAGCCCGTGCCGGAAGAACTCGTAAAGGGCATCCCCATCACTGCGTCGGAACCGACGGATGAGCACTCGCTCCCCGTTGCGCAGGGTCACCCAGATGCCCAACTCTAAATCCAGCAGCGATATCATGCGCTTTCCCCCTTGCTCCAAATAAGCCTACCCTTTCCCAGCAATTCCCCAAGTATGGCACGCCCGCTGCCAATGAGTTTTTCGCACCTTCAGTCACTGTCAAATCGCCTGACAGCAACCTCACAATTTTGCAACGGGATTGAAAAAGCGGTGATTGGTGTGGCATAACAGGGACGACGGAGGCGACCGAAATGAACGCGAGCGGAACACTGACACTCATTCGGCGTCGCAGCGGCATCAGCATCATAGAAGTCATCACTGCCATCGCCATCTTGGGCATTGGAATTTGGGCAATTGTGGCGCTGTTCCCGAAAGGGCAAAACATTATCCGAAGGTCGGGGCTGCGCCAGATGGCAACCCAACTGGCTCACGAAACCATCAGCGACTACCTGACTAACCCCGAAAAACTCCCCTTTGCGATTGTGCCTTTTGATCCCTCGCAAGTGCCTGCAGCCCCTGTTTTGCTGGAGCCATCCTATTTGCTCAATGTTCGCGCCCATTTCAACCTCGTCTGGGGTGAGCCGCTGGATTTGGTGCCTGTTGACACTGATAACAATGGACAACTTGATGAATGGCGCGCGCTCCTTCGGTTCGCCCCCTTGACGGATATCAACAGCGATGGGCAAGTGGACGCCAACGATGTGCGGGTCTATCGCGAAGTGCGCTACTTGCCCGTTGCATCAGACCGAAACGCCGACGGCTTCATTAACGGGCAAGATGTCGCTGAGTTTGAGTTTTACTTTAACCCACAAAACAGCGATGTAGATGTCTTTGTGAGCACCCGTCAAAGCGGCTTTCGGGTTTTGCGCATCACCTATGAGTTGCGCAATCCTGTTGGTCCCGTGACGCAAGTGACGCGTGAACTGTATGTTGTGGACGCTACCCGCAGCCCTTTTCAACTGAATCAACCTGCCTCCCGCATCCTGAGCCTTGTGGAGGAAGTCCCCTTAACGCCGAACACGGACGCAGTTTTGAGCCCAGACGAATTTGAGTTGCACCCTGCGGGCGTTTTGCGCTTTGGCTCCCCCGTGCCGCGTCCACTAAATTTGCTGGCGAACGACCCTCGCTTGGGTGCTCTTCGGGTGGACTACCTCATTGACAACCCTCAAGACCCCACAGGGCATTGGTTGGTGGAAACGGGTGTGACTTTTGCTCCCGACATAGCGCTGCGGCAGCGACTAAACTTGCCCGCTAACATCAACGCTGGCGTGTTCCAAACGACCATCGGGGGTGTGATTAACCCTAATGTTGTCCATGCTGTCTGTGTGGACATTTCTGACCCCACCATCCCGTGGGGCACGATTTTGAGCCCTTCCCCTTACAGCAATCTGAATGAGGGTTTGCTGGTGCTTGAGATTGCCCCGAACCAGTTTCTACCGCCTCACCGTCGGGTGCGGGTGGCTTACCGAACGGAAGGGGACTGGTTCGTTCAAGTCATCAAACCGCCTGACGACTTTCAACCAAGACCGCCTAACAACCAAAACACGGCGCAAGTGCTCCAACGGTTCCCTTACGAGCAGTTGCGGTGGTTTGAGATTTCCAACAATGTTGTCCGCCTCTCACCCCTCTTGGCTGGTGTAAGCCTCAACCTAAAGTGGACGGAAGTGACAGGGGCTACCTACGAAGCCATTGTCTCAGCAGGTGGCGCGGGCGATTTCGCCTTGTCTGCCAATACGGTTCGGCTGGACGCTGTGCAAGGGGCGTCCCTTCTCGTCCGCATCTCAGGGCGTCCAATGTGGATGCAGGAGCCGCCGCAGCGGAAAGGCGACTATGTGGAACTGACGACCATCATCCCACCTGCACGGTCGCTGATGCCTTAAGGAGCGTGAGCAGTGATGGGTAACTCGGTAATCGGGAAATTGGGTCATTGGGTAACGGCACGAATAGGGCAACAGCCCCTCAGATGGGGCGCGGGACTCAGGACGCGTGACAAAGGAGATGCTAAGGCATCCTGTCGCCCTATTGCTCTGTCGCTTCGCCAAGGGATCACTCTGACCGAGTTGCTCACCGTCATCGCTATCATCGCCATTCTCATGGCGCTACTGGTCACCTTCTACTCCCCATCGCAAGAGCAGCGGAAAGTATTTGAATGCCAGAACCGCTTGCAAGTGCTGCACCGTGCTTTGCGCCTTTACATGCTGGATTGGGATGGCTTCCCCGCTTCTCCCTACGACAGTCTGGACAATGACAAGGATGGACGGTTTGACGAAGACCCGCCCGATGGACTGGACAACGACAACGATGGGAAAGGGGACGAAGACGGCATTGACGCTCAAGTTGGTGGCTTGTTGGCATTAGACCCTTACCTGCGCAGCCAACGGACGCTCATTTGCCCTGCCGACCGCAACGCGCAAACAAACATTCCCTACAGTTCCTACCAAGGCTGCGACACGGGCACAGGTTTCTCCCCACCTTCTTTCCCCATCACGGTTTCCCAACAGGACTTGTGTGCTCAAGCGAATGGCGTGCCCACTTATGCGCTCACTCGCTTTTTGCCCAACGACCCTTGCCATCCTTCCCATCCGAACTTCCTCACTCAGTGCACTGACCCCGACAAACTGCGCCAGTTGGGCATCCGCAACACAAACCCGTTAGCGCCCAACCCGGCAATCCCTGACGACCGGACCGTCGTGACTTGGTGTGTCCATCACCGCTACATTCCCAACACCACCCAACCCAACTATGTCAAAGGTGGTGTGCCCGCCGACTTGGTCCTCTACTTTGACGGACAAGTGCGCATCCAACAAATGCCGACCACTCCCGATGCCGCATGGCGACGGAAGCCTGAGCAACCTTAGGAGCGTGACAAGGCGATGCAAAGGTTCGCTCAAAGACACAAACTGGCGACACCGCAAAGGAAGTGGGGAAGCAGGGTGAGGCAAAACGCCTTCACCCTGACGGAGATGCTGGTCGCCATCGCCATCTTAGCCATCATGTTCACGCTCCTGTTTGTCCCCATGACCCAAGCCTTTGACAACGCCCGACGGGGACGCATCTTGGGCAACTTGCAAAACGCCGCCGACTACGCACTGGAGTGGATGGTGCGAGAACTGACCCAAGCGGTGGATATTTTGCCGCAAGAGCGCGTGGATGCCAATGGGCAACCGTTGAACTTGTTGGACGATGACGACACACCAGGCGATGACGACACGCTGTCGCGGATAGACTTTGTTGCCCACTTCCCTGCAGAGGAGCGGGTAACTGCGCCACCTTCGTCGTGGAGTTATCAAGTCATCACCTATTACCTGCGCCGAGCAGACCCATCGCGCCCGTTCCAATACATGCAAACAGGGACGCCGCCCAATCGGCGCCAACTGTTCCGAGCCCAGTGGATACCCGATCCTAACACTGACCCAGAGCCGACTCAACGGGATGCTCAGGGGCGATGGGTTGTCCAAGGGGCATGGTTGATGCCCGATTTCTCGCAGTTGCCTGCTAACCGCCTCATTTCTCACAACGCCTTAACGCCCGCTGACATAGATGTTGCCGATGTGCGGTTTATCGTGGAGCGCCGTCCCACACCTGACCCGCGTTTGCGCAAGCCTGTCGCCGTCGTGATTGAATTGACTTTGCGCCAACCGACGCCAGGAGCGCGCATCAAGGGCGGTGACCCAAATGTTACCGATGCGCCATCACTCTTCCTTCGCCGTCGCGTCAGGGTGGTGTTGCCCAATGTTCGGTGAGCGGAAATGCTTCCGCCGAAGCGGTCAAGCCGTCCTGCTGGCAACTTTGGTCATGTTCGTGGTTGCTGCCGTCGGGGCAGGTTTCATCCTGTTCGTGCAAAACTCCATGAACTTGTCCCAACGCGCCCGACAAGAAGAAGAAGCCCTCATGTTGGCGCGGGCAGGGTTGCTGTTCGCTGACCAGCAGTTGACCGAAAAGGGTGCTGATTGGCGCCCGTCCATCATGGTCGCTTTTGACGATTTTGAACGCTCTCGCGGTTGGCACCTCCCTGACAAGGACAACGATTGGTATGGCAAGTATGCCGCTCGGCAAGTGACGGACTTGTTGGGCACTGTCCAAGGCGCTGGCGGCGCGTTCCTTCTGAAGGTGAAGTATCTGCCCGACCAACAGGTGCTCAAAATCATCAGCATTGGTCGCCCCGCCCCCAACAGCCCTGTCTTTCGTCGCCTTGTCGGTTACAAACCCATCCCTGCTGAATGGATTTGGACGACTGCCAACGGTGACGACCCTTATCCCGACCCGCTTCTGCTGCCATTGGATGTGGACGACGACGGAAACTTGAACGCCCCTGAATACACAGGGCGCTTTGTGCGGTTGGGGCAAGTTCGCAACTGGCGATTGCAAGTTGCAGCAAATCAATGGATGTGGCTAAATGCCGAGCGAGACCCCCTCGTTGCAGTTGCCCCACCAGCCACAGAACCCGAGCGATTGAATTGGCTTCGGTTGCGGTCGTGGCTTTCACCCACGCGTTTGCCCGCTAAGGACCAAACTGTCGTGTTTACCAGCACCATCCGCGCCAACAGCGACTTGCTCTGGTATGGTGCAACAGCGCTGCAAGTGACGGATTTGTTTGCAGGCAGTATGCCTCTGG
>FWWL01008378.1_pt1 | contig 13304 bp, 15 predicted proteins | sample 2228331 | NCBI WGS metagenome assembly FWWL01 (sample SAMEA103939775, study PRJEB20133) | metagenome | reverse complement strand
AGAGAGCAAAAATTAAGTTTACATTTGAATTCACAAAACCATGATAAGATTTGGATACTTTTTATTTTAACTGATGATAGTATTCGAATAAAATATTAAATTTTATTGTGAAGATTGAATCAGCGGGTCCATACTTGAATTTTTGGCTTAATAAAAAAATAATACTTTCAATATTTATGAATTCAGCGGAATTCAATCCTTTTCATGAAAAAGTACTTGAAAATTATAATGTTGTTATTGATTATTCATCCTGTAATATTGCAAAACCTTATGGAATAGGGCATATAATGAGTACTGCTATAGGAGAAAGTTTAAAAAGATGTTATGAATATCTTGGTGCAAATGCAATTGGTATAAATTATATTGGTGATTGGGGCACTCAATTTGGTAAAGTTTTGCTTGCATATCAACTATGGGGTAATGAAATAGAATTAGAGCAAAGGGGAGTATATTATCTTTATGAATTATATGTAAAAATACATAATGAAGAGGAAAAAGATCCAGAACTTGAACAAAAGGCGAAAGAGATTTTTCAAAAGCTGGAAGATAGCGATCATTATTACTATAAATTGTGGGAAAAAATTAGAGAAATTTCATTAAATAATTTTAGTAAATATTATTCACTATTCGGAAATACTTTCACATTAATTGAGGGTGAATCAAAGTATGGTAAAAAAAATACAGAAGATGTAATGAGAATACTTGAGTTAAACAATATTTTAGAAGAGTCAGAAAATGCAAAAGTTGTTTTTCTTGATGATATATATCCTGAAGAAAAAATTCCACCATGCATTATTAAAAAAAGTGATGGAACAACAACTTATGCTTTAAGAGATATAGCTGCCGTTTTAGATAGATGGCAAAGATTTCGCTTTGATGAAGCACTTTATGTAGTAAATGTTTCTCAAGCTTTACATATAAAACAATTTAAAGGTGTTGTAAAAAAATTAAAATTCCCATTTGCTAATAATATAATTCATGTTGCTTTTGGAACAATGACTTTTTCCGGTCAAAGAATGCAAACAAGAAAAGGAACAATTTTATTTTTGCAGGATATCTATAATGAAGTTTACAATCAGGCAGTAGCTATTACAAAAGAAAAAAATATTGCTGAAAATTTTGAAGATACAGCAAAAAAACTTGCTGTAGGAGCAATTATTTTTTCAATTTTAAAAAATCAGAGAATAAAAGATATTGATTTTGATTTTAATAAAGTTTTAAATTTTGAAGGGGATACTGCCGCATATTTACAATATACGACAGTAAGAATAAAAAGCATATTAAAAAAAGCTTCAAATGATTCAAAAATTTTAAATAAAGATTTAAAAATATTGATTGACAGGTTTTTTGAATTAGATTTAAGTGATGCAATTTTAGGTAAAATTATTTTTGAAATTTATAGATATGAGGATATAATTGAATCTGTAGTTATTGAAAAAGAGCCATATTTACTATCCAGATATTTACTTAAACTATCTATGCTATTTAATCAATTTTACTCAAAAGTAAGAATATTGGAAGGCGAGAAAGATTATATTGCATTTAAATTAAAATTTGTTGAAAAAATTGCCCAAATATTAGAAAATGGCTTAAAACTTCTTGGTATCGAAGTGCCCGAGTCTCTTTAAATGAAAGGTATTATTTAAACTTTTTAATTTAAAAATTTTTTTATTGCATTCTTTATCATTGACTTCAATGATAGATATACTTGCATTATCTATTGAAAATCTGTGTACATTTTGAATTCCAAGTCCTATTAAATATGAAATTAAAACTTTTATTGCAATACCATGAGATACGATAATTATTTGAGAATTTAAATCATGATTATCAACAATTTTTCTAAAAGCTTTTAAAATTCTTTTTTGTACCTGTCCATAAGATTCACCATCAGGAATTGGAATATTTTCAAGATTATTTTCCCAGTTATGAATAAAATCTTTATATTCAATTTTTAAATCGTCCCATAAATTTCCTTCCCATTGACCCATATTTATCTCTTGTAGTTGGGGGATAACAATTATATCTTTACTTATTTTTTTTGATATAATTTTAGCAGTTTCATAGGCTCTGATAAGATTTGAAGAATATATTGCTTCAATAGGTATATTTTCAAAATAATCTGATAAAATTTGTGCCTGATTTATTCCATTATCATTTAAAGGAATATCCTTTTGTCCCTGAACTTTTAAATCAATATTCCAATCTGTTTCGCCATGTCGAATTAAATAAATTATCATTAAAAACTCCTAAATTATAAAATTGTCTAATAATTTATTTTATTTTATTTTATTTTATTTTTCTGATTTATCGATTTAGCAAAATACTTTTAGAAGATTTTTTGAATATATTTTATAAATAAAAACATTTAGCAAATATTTTTTAAGATTTAATTAACTTCAAAAATTAGAAATAATATCTTTTTTATTGGTTATAAATTTCCAACCGATAAGCAAAATCTTAATTTTTAAAATAAACAACTAATTCTACACCATTTTGAAGCATTGCAAATGAAAATGACCAGGAATATAGATTACCTCTAATATCATATGTATTTGCAGTTAAAACTGGAGGATCTATTCTAATTATTATTTTCATTATTATTTCTTCTTTTTTATTGGAAGGGAAAATAGAGTTTCTATTATATATTTTCCATATAAAGGAAGTATTATCTAGTTTTATTTCATTATTTTTTTCTAAATCTATTTTATATAAGCCATTAACAGGAATAACCTCTAAGATCTGTTCCATAGAAAATATATCTTGCATCCCTTGAGATATTATAAATTGATTATCAAGTCCCAGAAGTGCTAAAAAATGCTTTGCTCCAAGTTCGGTATATTCATTATAAGAGCTGAAAACTTGTATTTTGCTCACATAAAAATTGAAATTTGAATCTATCACAAAATAAGAAATTAAGCTACATGATAAAAAAGAAATAAAAGCTATTAATAGCAAAATGATAAAAATCAAAATCTTAGTTATTTTTTTCATTTTTAAAATTAAAATATAATCTAGCATCAAAAAATTTTATATATAATAAATACAGTGGCAAATATTATAAATTTCCACTTCAAGTAAATAATATAATTATAATAAAATAAAGTCAAGTTGCTGAAATTATATTGAAAATTTATAAATTATTCGTATTCTATAAAAAATAATAGCACAAGATACTAGTAAATAATATTAGTGGACAAAGATTTTGGTTTATAAAATCAATATTGAACCATTGACTTGCAAGAATCTTTAAGCTTTTTAATATCTATTATTAAAATAATAAGAAGAATTAAAAAAAGGGCAAATATCGAATTTTTAGAATATGGTCAGCTTATATCTTTATTGTTTTCATTTTTTATAGCTATATTTGATAATAATAAAACAAAGTTAATAATCTTTATAATAGTAGCAGTAGTTGTGTTAGTTTTAAGAAAAGTTATTGACAATAAAAAATAATCGAAAAAGGGAAAATTATGAAAGAAAAAACTGAAAAATTAGATATTGTAGAAGAATTTAATTCAAATAGAGAAAGACTTAATAAGCTAGTTTTAGAAAGAGCAGATATTGTTATTAAAAGATTTTTTAGTCTCGATTCTCAAACATATAGGGAGGGGGCACTTAAACCAAAAATTAAAGAGATGCTAGGTTTAGTTTCCTCGCTTGTTTTAAGATGTGATGATTGTATAAAATACCATTTGAATCAATGTTTTAATTATAAGGTAACAACATCAGAATTAATGGAAGTTTTATCAATCGGTTTAATTGTTGGCGGTTCTATAGTAATACCTCATTTAAGAAGAGCTTGTGAATATTGGGTAGTATTAGAGGAAAAAAGATTTAAAGACATAATTAAAAAAATAGAAAGCAAGATTAAAAATGAAAAAGTAAGTATAAAAGAATCTGAAAATAAAAAAAACGAATTATTGCAATTTATATGCGATACTTGTACAAAAGAAATACCATATTATAATTGGTTTGGATTTTATCTTGTTGACAAGAATGAAAAAGATATGCTAATTTTAGGTCCATTTAATGGTGAACCAACAGAACATGTAAAGATACCTTTTGGTAGAGGAATATGTGGTCAAGCAGCAGCGAAAAAGGATTCTATAATTGTAGATAATATAAATAAGGAAAATAACTATCTTGCCTGTAGCATAAAAGTGAAATCTGAGTTGGTTGTACCAATTATAAAAAATCAAGAGGTTTTGGGAGAAATAGATATTGATTCTCATTATTTGAATGCTTTCTCTCAATTAGACAAAGAATTTAATGAAAAATTGGCTGAAATTATCAGTAATCATATTTATTAAAAATAAATAAAAAGTAAATGTCTAAGAAAGGGCAAGTTGATGAATAAAAATTTGGAGCAAAGAATCAAAATTTTAAGAGAGAGATATAAAGAGTTTGGTGAAAAATACGGCAAAAAGGTATTTAATTTGGAAAAGTTTGAGCAAAGGTATGAAAATGCATTACAAAATCGATTCAATTTAGAAATATTTGTAACAGCAGAAGAAGAGGCTTTAACAGAACTTTATAATGAAATACTAAATCCTAAGACTAAAGAAGATAAGTATCAAAATTCATTCATGAAAAAGGTTGATGATATAATTGAGGAATATGATTCGAGAATGAAAATATACACATATATAAATTTTCATCCAGAAGCAAATGAAGAGTTAAAATATCTTTTTGGCGCTATAAAGCAATTTTATCTTTATATTTTCCCACTTTTAGAGTCTATATTTGGTTCAAAAGAATTAGGATCAAATGTAATGAAAGATTTTTCAGTTTTTTACGGATTTATAGATTATTATGCAAGAGATACTCAAAATGGTTTTTCAAGAAGAATTGAAGATCACATAATTAAAATCAAACATTACTCTACAAAAGAAGTAAATCAAGATTATAGAAATATAATGATAGAATCTGCCCAATATTTTAACAAATTATATATTTTTATTCAAAAACATTTAGATAAAATATATTTTGATAAAGAGATGCAAACCGATATAAAATTTTTTGGGAAAGAAAAATTATCTTTTAAAGAGATTTTAAATTTTACATTAAACTGGATAGATTAATTTTTCTATAATTTTCGAATCCGTTCATTTATTTAAAATGTTTCGAATTCTTGACTTTTTTTTTATTATATATAATTTATTTTCACTCTTATCCTGCAAAATTATAGTGCAGGATCAGAAGGCCATAGGAGGATATATGCAAAAAAAATATGAATTACTCATTATTTTTTCTACGAAAGACAAAAAGGATGTTTCAACTTTAAAGAGTCTAGCAAAAGAAAAAGTTGAATCCGCAGATTTCACAATTGTTTCTGAGCAGGAAATGGGGAATAGGAATCTTGCTTACCCCATAAAAAAGCGAAATCAAGGGTTTTATCAAATTTATTACATCAGTCCAAAATCTCAAATTCCAAAAATAGACTTATTATTGAAAGAACTTAAAAGAGAACAGGATATTTTAAGATCTTTGATTTTTGTTTATGATGAAGGCAGAATTGAAAGAATTGAAAAGAAAGAAGAAGAATTCAAAAGGAGAAAGATTGAGCTTGAAAACAGAAAAAGAATTCAAGCAGAGCAACAGAAGTCTGATATTATAACTGAAGAAACATTTACAGAAACAGCAAAACAAGAGGATTCCAATGAGTTATGATATAAATAAAGTTATAGTTTCGGGTAGAGTTGTTTATGAACCAACAAAAAATGTTGTTCCCACTCAAAATGGGCAGTTAAGTATTTTAAAAATTGTCATTGCAAATCAGGGTTTTAAGGGAAATGAAGCTAATTTTTTTGATTGTGTAATATGGGGTAAGAATGCAGATTTTTTTTCAGACAAATTGAAAAAGGGATCTTTAGTGCTTGTGGACGGCTCATTAAAACAGGATAAATGGATTGATAAAAATACAGGACAAAACAGATCAAAGATTGTCATCAATGTTTTAAACATTTATATTTTAGATTATGAAAAAACAAGTAGAAGCGAAAATAGTATTCAGGATGAATCTAAAATTAGTCCAAACATTAATAATGATATGATTAAAGAAGAAAATTTAATAAAAAATCAAATAGATGATTCTATTATTACTAAAAGTAGAGATGAATTGGAAGGTGAAAGTCTGGAAGATCAATTTGCAAATGATATTGACAGTTTTGATGACAGTAATTTTGGTTCTAACAATTTCGAGGATGAAAATAATAACTATTATCGCTAATAAATTGTAATTATATTAAAAATAATTTTTATTTAATTTTTAAGGAGCAAAATGATGGATAAAATGAATAATGATTTATTAAAAAATAATGCAAAAAAAAGACATATTTTTAGAAAAAAAGTATGTGTATTTTGCAAGGAAGGGATTTATTCTGTTGATTATAAAGATGTATCTTTTTTACAAAGATTTATAATGCCAGTAGGTAAAATTTTACCAAGAAGAATCACAGGTAATTGTGCTAAACATCAAAGAATGGTTGCTCAGGCAATTAAAAGAGCAAGAATGGCTGCCCTTTTACCATTTAAAGATTTAGGTTAGGATTTTTTAGTGGACAAAAAACAGGTAATATATTTATCAATAACAACAATGCTTTTTTCATTAATATTTCCAATTTTAGCAATTGCTCCAGTAGTTTATTTTATGCTTTCAAAAAATTCATTGGTAAACTGGCTACTTTTTTTATCTGTTTTTTGTCTTTCACTTTTTTTAATAAATATTTTAGGATGGTTTAACTCAACAGCTTCATTTTCATTTGTTATATTGAACTATTTGTATAAATTATTATTATATTTATTCTTCCCTTTTTTATTTGCCGTTGTTTTTTACCTTTTTGTATTTGTTTATAAAAAATATAATTCATCAATTATGGTATTTATTTTAGTTACTGCTGTTCCATTTGCTATTTTATTTATAATTTCTCTAATAATATTAAATAAAACTGGTTTATCATATCTTAGCTTTTTAAGTAGTTTAGAGGAATTATTTGCTAAAAGCAGCATTGATTATTCTGTTGAAAAATATATACAAAATTTAATCAAGTATGAAATTCCAAGAATTATTTCGCTTTTGGCAATCTGTTCTTCTCTATTAATTGAACAGCATCTGGCATCATATTTAAATAGAAGGGAAGATTTAAAAGATATTTTAAAACCTATTAAAACAACAAAATTAAGCAAAAGTTTTTCAATATTAACTATTGTTGTAATCTATACACTTATCATTCTTAAATTTATTTTAAAAATAAATAATTTTAATGTTGAGGTTTTTTTATATAATCTATTTTATTTTCTTACAACAATACATTTTATAAATGGAATTGGAGTTTTATCATTTTTTTATGATAGTAAACTAAAACCTATTTTGATTAATCAGGTTTTATTACAACTAAGACAAAGACCTGTATTATTTTTTATAGTTATACTTGGATTATTTGCTTTAATTTTAATTTTTTTATCATTTTCGATATATATTTATTTTGTTATAGCATTTGTAAGTGCTGTTGATACAATATATACTTTGAGGAAAGAAAATATTAATATAACTTAGGAGGCAATAAATGGAAGTTGTTCTTTTAAAAGATGTAGAAAATTTAGGATTAGAAGGTGAAATTAAAAAAGTTAAAAAAGGATATGCAAGAAATTATCTTTTCCCAAGAAGACTTGCTGTAGAGGCAACCCCTTCAACATTAAAAAATTTAGAATTAAGATTAAAAGCTTTAGAAGAATCTAGAAAAAGAAAACTTGCTACAGCTTCAGAAAAAAAGAAATTGCTGGAATCTTTAACATTGGAAATTTCTGCAAAAGTTGGAGAGAAGGGGAAGCTTTTTGGATCAGTTACTTCAGCTCAGGTTGCTGAAAAATTGATAGAAGCTGGATTCCCTGAGTTTGATAAAAAGCATATTAAAGTACCTCATATAAAAGAGGTTGGCATATATGCAGCATCTGTTAAAATAATAGAATCTGTTTATGCAAATGTTAAAGTAAAAGTTGTAGGGCTGGTAGAAGAACAAAAACATCATCAAAAAAGAACACAAAGAAAAAATTATGGATTTAACAAAGAAAAAAAGGTTGAGAAAGAAGAGAATACAGAAATTAATGACAATTAATTTTGTTTATTATTCTTTTATAGACTATGCTTAAAATAAGAAAAATTTTAAGGATTAAAATTAATTATTATAATAAAATCATTTAAGCAAGAGTAATGATTAATATAAATAAGATTCCACCCCAGAGTACCGAGGCTGAAAAAGCTACGCTGGGGTGTCTTTTACTTAATACTGAACTTCTTGAGACAACAAGTGTTTTAATTGAAGAAGATTTCAGTATTCCTGCTCATAGGTTTATTTATCGAGCAATTCAAAATTTATTAAGAAAAAATCAACCAGTAGATATTTTAACTGTAGTAGAACAATTAAAATCTGAAGATCAACTTGAAAAAGTTGGAGGAGTAGCTTACATTTCTCAATTGCCAGAACTTGTGCCCACAACTGCGAACTATCAAACATATGTAGAAATAATAAAAGAATGTTCATTAAGAAGAAAATTAATAGATGTTGCAAATAATATAATTGCTCAGGCATATGATAGTAACATAGAACTAAAAGAAATTATAGATAAGGTAGAACAGGAAATCTTAAAAGTTACTTCATTTGATTATAAAAGCAACTTTGTATTATTAAAAGATTTAATTTTTGAAATATTAAATGATTTAGAAATCAGAAAGAAAACAGATACAATTTATTCAGGGATACCTACTGGATATCATTATTTGGATGAAGTCACTTCAGGTTTTAATCAAGGTGATCTTGTCGTTATTGCCGCAAGACCATCTATGGGGAAGACCACATTTGTTCTAAACATAGCATTAAATATGGCTATGGAATATAACAAAACCATAGGTTTTTTTTCACTTGAAATGTCGGCCAAAACACTTGGTTATAAAATAATTTCAAGGATTTCTCAAATACCAGTCAATGATATAAGAAGAGGTAATATCCCTATTGCAAATATTCAGAAATTGGTAGATGCAGTTTCATTAATATTTGAGAAAAAAATTATTTTTGATGAGGCTGAATCTGTTACTCTTTTCGATATTAAGCAAAGTGCAAGAAGGTTGAAATCAAAGTATGGTTTAGATGTAATTTTTATAGATTATCTTCAACTTATTTCTCCACCAGCCGGAACAAAGACAGAAAATAGAGTTCAAATTGTTTCTGAGATATCAAAGGGTTTGAAACAATTAGCTAGAGAATTAAATGTACCTGTTATTGCTTGTGCTCAGCTTTCAAGAGCACCAGAAAAGAGGGAAAACAAGAGACCTCAGCTTTCAGATCTTAGAGAATCTGGTTCAATTGAGCAAGATGCAGATTTTGTTGGATTTTTATATAGAGAAGATTATTATAAATCAAAAGATGAAAGTAAAGATAATCAACAAAAAGGGATTACAGAATTTATAGTTGGAAAACAAAGACTTGGAAGAAGAGGTGATATTATAAAATATCAATTTTTAGAAGAATACTCTCTTTTTAGAGAACTTGAAAATCAGGATCTATAAAAAATAAAATTTTGTAAAATTGAAATAAAAATTACTATATAATGAGTATAAATATTTTATATAATGGATAAAAATATGCTATTTAATATTTAATGATGCTATAATTCTATGAATTTAAAAAAACCATTAAGATTTAACTATCTTTTTGCTTATTCAATTTTATTTTCAATTATTTTTATATTTTTATTTTTGGCTTATAGAGAAGAGATTTTTTTCTTTACTAGAAGAATAATTTTAATAGTTGATTTATTGATTATAACAGCAATTTTACATCTTGAAATTATAAGAAAGCGAGCCTTTTATACGTTAAAATTATTTTTAAAAACAGGATCAAGACTATATTTATATCTATTCCTTCTTTTAATCACAGGTTGGTTATTTATATATATAGGTAATAAATTTAAAGTAATTCCAGAGATATTTTTATCTTTTGCTCTAATTTTTACTCAAATAGAATTGTTTATATTTATATTTTTATTTATTCGTTTTTATTCTCAATATGTTGAATCAGCGAAACTGGACGCACCTCATTATGTAGTAATTGGTTTTATAAGTTTAATTGTAATTGGTGCATTTATTTTATACGAACCATCGGCGCATGAAAATCCTATATCTTTTATCGATGCTTTATTTACTTCAACATCGGCGGTTTGTGTAACTGGTTTAACTGTAAATATTATAAGTAATTCTTTTTCAAAATTTGGGTTGATTATAATACTTTTTCTTATTCAATTTGGTGGACTTGGAATAATGATTCTTTATGCTTCATTTATTCTTTTTTTTACAGGTAATATGTCATTAAAAGGATTTGAAATAACTATAAAAGCCACAGAAATAAGTGGTAAGTATAATTCATTTCAAAAAACAATAATCTTTATATTAATTTATACATTTATAATAGAATTTTTTGTTTTAATATTATTAGCCTTAAGATTTTTTTCTTTAGGTTTTGACTTAAATTCATCTATAAAATATGGTATATTTCACTCGATTTCGGCTTTTTGCAATGCGGGATTTAGTTTGTTTCCTAATTCTTTCCTGAATTACAAAGGTGATATTTCGATCAATTTAATTTTAATATCCTTAATAACGCTCGGTGGTATTGGTTTTGTTGTCAATTTTGATATTTTCAGATATTTGATAAATAAGTTGAATAAATCTAAAAAATATATTACATTGAGTATTCAATCAAGAATTGTCTTAAATATGTATCTTCTAATAAATCTTATTTCATGTATTTTATTTTTGCTTATTGAAAATAATAATGCTTTATCAGAATTACTTCCACACGAAAAATTTATCGCAAGTTTATTTCAGGTTGTAACAGCAAGAACTGCAGGATTTAATACAATAGATTTAAGCTTGTTATCACAATTAAGCAAGACTTTACTCGAAATCTTAATGATAGTTGGTGCTTCATCCGGTTCAACAGGAGGAGGAATAAAGGTCACAACATTTTTTATAATATTGTTTACAATTTATTCTTTCATAAAACAAAAGGATGAAGTTATTTTATATAATCATAAAATTTCGAAACAGCTGATAATAAAGAGTTTTTCATTATTTTTTACATATATAATTGTAATTTTAATTTCATATTCTTTATTACTTGTTTTTGATAAAAATGATCCTCAAAAATTACTTTTTGAAGTTATTTCTGCTCTTGGAACTGTTGGTTTATCTATGGGGATTACTCCAACCTTAACAGATTTATCTAAAGTTATAATAATGATATTGATGTTTATTGGGAGAGTTGGACCACTTACGGTATTTACAGCTTTAAGTTTCTCAAGAAAAAATGAACCTGTAAGCTATCCTGAAACTGAAATAATGGTAGGATGATATAATTATATAAAATTTAATTTCAATAGATTTAATTATTTATAATTTTGGTTTAACTAATTTACAAGGGAATAGAGATGAAAATTTTAATAATTGGTCTTGGCACATTTGGAATTTCATTGCTGGAAGAATTAAAAAAAGATGGAACATCAGAAATTGTTATACTGGATAAGGAACAAAAGCTAATAGAGAATTACAAAGAAGGCACAGCATATTCACTTGTCGGAGATAGCACAAATATTGAAACATTGCAAAAATTACCCACAGATATTGATGTTGCCGTGTGCTGCATAGGTTCGGATATGTCAGCATCTTTAATTACTTGTTTAAATTTAAAAGAACTTCAGATGAATAAAATAATTGCAAGATCAAATTCATATCATCATTCACAAATACTAAATGCAATTGGTATAGATAAGGATGATATTATCTTCCCTGAAAAAGAAATAGGAATAAGACTTGGAAAAAGATTGTTACATAGACATGTTTTTAACAATATTGTTCTGGCAGGTAATCATATCTTAGTAGAAGTTAAGGTAAAAAATAATTTTGTTGGTTTAAAACTTAAAGATTTACACCTAAGAGAAAGGTTTAAAATAAATGTTGTTGCAATTAAATATAAAGAAAAAGAGATAACCGAAGATGGTGAAAATAGTTATGTTGAAAAAATTTTGGATGTACCAGATCCCGATTATGTTTTTACACCAGACACAACACTTGTTGTAGTAGGTGAGGAAAGTGCTATAGAAAGATTTAAAGAGGAATTTTAGAAAATAATGTATAAAAATAATAAATAAAAATAATAAAGTTAAGATATTAAATTTTTGAATAAAAAACCTTTAGGTAAAAATATGGAAAATAATAAAAATAATCATCAAAAAGTGTTAATAATTACTACTGGTGGAACAATAGCGATGGCAAAGGGACCCGATGGGGGAGACATCCCTGCTTTAAATGGTGATTTAATCGTTAACCAGATACCAAAGCATTTCTTGCCGGCAACTCTGGATGTGTATGAATATTCAAATAAACCATCGCCTCATATTACTATGGATGATATGGTTAATCTATCTAAAATTATAAAAGAAAAAAAAGATTTATATGATGGTTTTGTTATTACCCATGGAACAGATGTGCTGGAAGAAACAGCATTTTTTTTGGATGTCGTTTTGCCAATATCTATTAAAGTTGCAATAACAGCATCGATGAGAGCAAATGATGATATTGGTGTCGATGGTCCAAGAAATCTATTATCTGCAATAAAAACAATACTTTCACCAGAATCAAATGGCTATGGTGTCATCGTTGTTATAAATGATGAGATACATGATCCATATACAGTAACTAAAACATATACTTCTAATGTAGCTACATTTCAATCACCTGGTTTTGGAATGCTCGGAATTGTAGATGATGATAAAGAATTTTTTGCAAGAGCAAAAAAAAAGAGAATCTGCATAGAAAGCGAAAGTTACGAAAAAAATGTAATTCTATATAAGACTTTTGTCGGTGATGATGGGGAGCTTCTAAATTCTATTTGTGCTAATGTGGATTTCAAGGGTCTTGTTGTGGAAGGCTTTGGAAGGGGGAATGTACCACCAAAAGTAGCTGAAATTTTAATAGATATCTGCAAAAAAGGAATTCCAGTAATTGTTTCAACAAGGTGTCATCTAGGTAGAACCCTTGGTGTTTATAGTTATGAAGGTGGTGGGAAAAACCTTGAAGATGAAGGTATAATTTTATCGCGAGATTTAAAACCTCATAAAGCATTGATTTTGTTAAAATTACTTCTTGGATCAAATTCACCAAAAGAGAAGATAAAAGAGGTTTTCGATAATTTTTGATTAATATGCCCAGACCACCCCACCACCCACCCTTAGTTTACTAAATTTTAATA
>FWWL01008375.1_pt1 | contig 13305 bp, 5 predicted proteins | sample 2228331 | NCBI WGS metagenome assembly FWWL01 (sample SAMEA103939775, study PRJEB20133) | metagenome | reverse complement strand
CGATGACCGTGAGCGCCCAGCCCACTCCGGCCTACGAAGGGGCCGCCCAGGCCGCACCGGCCCAGCAGCCCCCGCCGCCGGAACCCATGCAGGTCACTACAGCCTCAGATGCCGTCCTGGACAAGTTGGATAATGACCTGCAGGCTCTGGCTCGCAAAGGCGGTGATGAGGTAGTGGACGTTCGCCTCGTTGTTTCTGAGGAAAACGTCTCCTGGCCAGATTACGTTCAGGCTGTTCCTCGCGCCGTTCCAGACGAAGCAACCGGGCTACCAGTATGGTACGGGCGGGTAAAGGCCAGTTACCTGAGCAAAATGGCCGGCCTGGACTTCGTGGTCCACGCGGACTACATTGAAAAGATCGGCCCAGTGCCCCGCTTCCGCGACCCCGACGATCCCGGCCCCCAGGTGACTGAGGAGATGCGCGCCCGCCTGCGCGCCCTCCGGGATAACCCGCCTGCTCCCAACCCTCGGGTCGGGATTCAGGGTTGGTGGGATGTGGGCCCCGGCCACGAATCCAGCAAAGCCTGGGAGAAGGGGTACACAGGTGCTGGCGTTACTGTAGCCGACCTGGACTCTGGTGTGGACTTCTGCCACCCGGACCTCTACGGCACATGGAAGGTCTATAACGTTGCCGCCAGCCGGAACATTACGTTGACCGTCTACCGGGCTTCACCTTACGGGCCAGTAACTGTTCCAAACTACTATAGTTATTTCAATGGCTGGCCTGTTGCGCTCAGCCCCTTCTCCAACTACGCCTACTTCTTTGATATGTGGTACAACGGCGCGCCGACCGAACTGAACACCTTCGCCTACGGTTACTCCAAGTTCGCCGATACCCGCGCTACCGGGGTAGGGGACACCATCTGGTTTGACGGCAAAGTCTACACGACTACTGGCACTGCTCACCCTCTCAACCCGGTGTACCATATCGGCTACCATCCAGACCAGTCCCTGGAGAAGGTATGGTGGGGCGAGCGGATTGGCGTGCTGGTCGTGGATGAAGACGGAGACGGCGTGTACGAGACCGTCTATGTGGACCTGAATGATAACCACGACTTTAGCGACGACCAACCCGCCAACAAAGCCAACCCCGCGGCCTGCTGGGACGCCGACCGCGACGGTTACAACGACCTCTCCGGCGGCCTGGTTTATTTCATCGCCGACGGGCTCCACTACCCGCCAATGATGGACTGGTGGTTTGCGCCGCAAGACTATGGCATCCCTGCACCAGGCCCGGGTGAACTGGTCGCCTTTATGTTTGACGACCCGCTTGGTCCAGCAGCCGCTCACGGCACGCTCACTGCCGGCAATATCGTCGGCCAGGGACGGGCAGACGGCGACCCCTCTGTCTATGGAGGGGAGGCGCGGCCTTCCTGGAAGCCGGCCGGGGTGGGGGGCATGGTCCAGGGTGCGGGTCGGAACGCGAAACTCATCGCCATCGGTGACATCTACATCAACTTCACCGCATCCACAGAAGAGGGCTGGTACTTCGCCACCTTCGGTGTGGATGGCTACGGCGACACCGACGACGGTGCGCAGATCACCTCCAACTCCTACGGCGAGTCGGCCACGGATAACGATGAGTGGGATAATCGCTCCCGACTGCTCACCCGTTTGAACACACGCACCACCTATCGGGGTTATTCCAACACCTATGGGATGCGTGTGGCCCATCTCTTCTCCACTGGCAACGGCGCGCCCGGCTACGGCACCAACGCGCCGCCCAGCGGTAGCACGGCCATCGCGGTGGGGGCTTCCACCCAGATGGGCTCCACTGGCTGGGATTCCATCAGCGGTGCTGACCAGATTGTCTGGGGTGATGTAATTCCCTGGTCCAACCGTGGCCCCACGGCCGTAGGGCATCTGGCACCCAGCGTGACTGCGGATGGGGCTTTTGCGGCCGGTGCCGTTACCTCCAACGGCTGGGGGGATGGCTGGACGGCCTGGGAGACCTGGGGCGGCACCAGCCGCTCGTGTCCGGTGGCGGCGGGCAACCTGGCATTGATCTACGACGCCTGGAAGCAGCGCACCGGTCAGTGGCCAACCTGGAGAGAAGCGCGCGAACTGCTGATGAACGGTGCCAAAGACCAGAACAATGATGTGCTGGTCCAGGGTGCCGGCGCTGTGAATGCGGATATAGCCACCGACATCGCAGGCGGCCACTACGGCCTCCACATCTCCCCCGATGCCTGGTATCCGGGAACCTCCCCGGGAGCCACCGGTGAGCCCATCGCGTTCGCTCAGGTAATCACACCTGGCGGTACAGACACCCAGGTGTTCACCGCTCGCAACTACAGTTCGCTGGGTATCACCGCTGATCTGACGGCCACATACTTCACGAAAATCTCCTCCCGCGAATTCACGCTGGACGCCGCGCTGGCGAACGAGAGCGCTTACGACTTCAACCGTCCGGACTACCTTTTTGACGTTTCCCGGTATGCGCCCTCGGGCATCCCGGCCGATACCGACCTGATGGTGGCCGAGGTGATCCATCCATTTGATGAGTTCGCCAGTGGTAACGCCGCGCTGGGCAACAACTGGCGCATCCTGTGGTACAGTTGGACCGACGTGAATGGCGATGGGAACCTGTGGACCGATACCAACGGCAACGGTGCCGTAAACGTTGGGGAGATTGATGCCGGCGAGTACGTGCGCTTCTCCTACGGTTACGGTTGGCATACTTATCGCCAGGTCTCGGTCCAGGATCCGCTTGGGCGCTGGAAGGACGGCATCTTCCTGGGTCTGCAGCATCGGAACCGCAATGCCAGTATCCCGGTTACCCATCTCCGTATCCGGGTTACCTTCTACAAGAAGACCCCGTGGGATTGGCTGACCTTTGATACCTCTCAGATCACAGTAGATGCCGGCTCTGCGGCGCCGTTCACCGTGACGGCCTCTGTCCCGGCCAACACCCCGTACGGCCTCTACGAAGGCGCCATTGAGGTCAGCATCCCGGCCCAGGGTCAGTACAGCGCCCGCACCACCGTCATCCCGGTGCTGGTCAACGTGGCCTTCTCTGGCAACCTGACGACGGCACCGGTCACGATCGGCGGCACACCCAAAGCCGATACGCCGTACGACAACGGCTACGTTACTGGCCCGATGGACTGGTCCTGGCGGCCTGAGTCCGGCGACTGGCGCTTCTACTTCCTCTACCAGACCACTATCCCAACCGCGGGTACCCGCCTGGTTGTGCGGGATGAGTGGGGCGATAGCGCACCCGAGACGGACATTGACACCCTGGTGCTCGGCCCGACTATGGGTGCATATATTCGCTCCCAGCCGCCATTCTCGTTCAACTTCGGCGACTTCTCTACTGCTGACCCGGCCACCTTTGGGCCTTACCGGCTGGAAGTAACGGCCAAGAGCGTCAACCGCAACCTGAGCGCGGGCATCTGGGCCTTCCAGACCGCCACGGGCGGCAACGTGGAGTATGTGGTGGCGCCGCTCACCCAGGGGCTGCATGAAATCCTGCAGCACTCCGTTCGGTGGCAGGGTGACCTGTTTGAAGTGCCGTTCACCAAGACGCTGAGCACTCTCACCGGCCCCACCGCCCTGACCTACACCAATTACTTCACCGACATCATCTCCTTCAGCGCCAACATCACCTGGACTCAGGGGCTGACGGTTGAGGTGTACGGCATGAAGGATACGCGGACCGACTACACGGGCCTCTGGATCAACCAGGACCCCACACCGGATACTACCTGCGACTTCAACGGCACGGGCTGGTACACCTACACCTTCACGATGCCGCCAATGGTTGCCCGGTTCGTCGCTCACGTGGTGGTCGGCAGCAACGACCTGGACCTCTATATGTTCCGCGATGTGAACGGGAACGGCGTCTTTGAGTGCCCTGACGAGCGGATCGCTTCCTCCACCCGGAGCGCTGGCAACGACGACGAAATCACCCTCAACTTCCCGGTCGCGGGTGGCTATATGGTAGCGATCCAGGGGTGGTCGGTCTCGCCGGATCCGTCGCCGTTCAGCTGGTGGTGGAAGCGCACCGACCTGGATACCAGCATCGGTATGCGCAACGCTGACCTGGCAATCGGGCCGTACAAGAACGCGACCTTTGAACTCTACAACGTTGACCCGGATGCATGCAACCCGGCTGCCGGCGACTGCAACGACGGCATCATCTACGTGGGCTTCCCGGATGCGCCGCGCCTGTTCAGCATCCCCATCACCGGCCTCTATGCGGGCCCAGACCTCTCCACCTCTACCAAGACAGTCGCGCCCACCACGGCGAAGCCCGGCGATGTCGTGACCTACACCCTGAACGTGATCAACTCCTCCTCCGTATACACGGCGGAGAACGCTGTTGTGAACGATGTGCTGCCGTCGGGCCTCATCTTCGGTGGAATTGTGGCGGGTGGGGCCACGTACAGCGAGACCCTCAACGCTGTACAGTGGACCGGAGACGTGAACCCCTCCGCGACGCACACCATCATCTACACCGCTACAATCGCGCCCTGCACGCCTCACGGCACGGCCATCGTCAACACCGCCGAGGTGGATAACGGTGAGGGGCGGATCACGGTCACCAAGCCAGCGACCGTCACTGTCCAGAGCGTGAACCTGGCCACTTCCATCAAGATCGTGGATAAAACTCAGGCCGCGCCCAACGATCTGCTGCTCTACACCGTCACGGTAAATAACACGGGAGTGGTGAACACGGTCGCGTATCTGACGGATACCCTGCCGACGGCAGTGACCTTCGTCTCCGGCAGCGACGGCGTTTCGCATAACGCTGGCGTGGTCACCTGGAGCGGTGTGGTGACAGCGGGTACGTCTGTGCCCATCACCTTCCAGGTGCGGATCAACGCTCCGCTGCCCGCCGGGACCCAGATCGTCAACAGGGCACAGGTGGCGGATGAATGCGGACGGGTCTGGAATACGAATCCGGTCACAACCACGACCCGCGCGGCCAATGTGACGGTGAGCAAGGAGGCCAGCACCGCCGAAGCCCCTGATGGTAGTGTGGTAACCTACACCATCGTCATCCAGAATGTGGGCCAGGCGGCAGCCACCGTCGTAATGACCGACGTGATGCCCACCGGGTTGACCGTGAACAACGCCTGGGTGATGAGTGGGCCCGGGTCGGTGGTCTGGGCCAGTGATGCCGTGACATACACTGGTACGCTGGACACCGCTTACAACAACATCGCCCGTATCCGCTTCACCGCCACGATTCGCGGTTCCTTCCCGAACGTTGTCACCAATGTTGCCTGGGTGAACGACGGACAGGGGAACCTGGTCAGCGCCGAAGCCGTGGTGGCCATCGCTCCGGCGAGTCGGATCTACCTGCCCCTGGTGATGAAGAACTACGGTCCGTAATCCCTCGGGCAGGCAAGCAAAGGGGGGCCATAGATAACTATGGCCCCCCTGTTTTTTGGTGGGAAGTGGACGGAATTACCGCTGACCGCAGTAAATCACCCTTACCCCGTGAGCATGATAAAGATAATCCCTCTCGCCATAGCGAAGGACAATTTCTGTCCCCATGATCACGCCCGGCACAGTAAACCCAGGCTCCTGACCAGGCACGGGGCACCCCAGGTCCTGGAGCGGCATCTCCGTCCGAATAACATCCACGACCTGGATCTCCGCAGTTTCTACATCCAACCGTGCTGCCAGGTCTTCAATGGCAGTTGCCACAAGTCCATCTATAGCCGATGGAGTGCTCAGCGGGCTGGTGAAATCAGGCGGTTGGGGCAAAGCAGTTTGACTCCTATCTGGTGATACGGTGAGGACGACAGAAGGAGCGGGGCCCGTTGGATGATTCTGGTGATTTTGATAGTTACAGGACACAAGGTGCCCCGCGAGCAAGGTTATCAACACCACTGTAGCGAGTTTCCGTTTGCGACTCATTCTGAACAATTCCCGTAAGGTACTCCCCTGGCATCCCGGTCAAAGCCAGATGCTTTCTGCAACCTCTAAACTTGCAGACGTCGGAAGTTCGCCATTGGTTCCAGGTTATGGCGTTCGCCGCACGGCTAAAGAGGTGAGGGCCGACGGCCAAAGGCCACCCAGCGCCCACCAAAAATTCCCTCACCACCGCACCCGCAATACCCCCGGACGCGCCCCGACCAGCCGCAGGCAGCGGGCGGCGGGGAGGTGCTCGGCAGCCTGCGCTCCCTCCACCGACGCCGGTCCCCGCTCCACGCCGTGCACCACGATGTCCACCCGCCGGGGGCCGGGGTCGTACGCGCCCTCCGTCTCCCAGAAGAGGTCCAGCCCGCCCGCGCGCCCCGAAAGGGTGAACCGGTGCAGCAGATACGCCCCCCGCCGATAGGCCGTCGTCTCGCCGTCATCCTCGTAGAGAAGGGAGACCGCCGCGCCCTCCGCCCCCGGATAGACGTGCAGGGTGAGCGGGTCCCAGGGCCGCTGGCCCACGTAGTCCATCTCCGGCCCGGTCGGCAGGACCGCCCCGGCGCGCACGTAGACGGGGATCCGCTCCAGCGGAGCCTCCGCCTCTACCCAGCCTGGCCCCTCGTGCCGGACGTCTGTCCAGAAATCCCACCACACCCCCCGCGGCAGGTAAACCCGCCGGGCTGTCACTCCTTCCTCCAGCACCGGCGCCACCAGCAGCGCGTCGCCGCAGAGGAACTCGTCCTCCAGAGAATGGACGGCCGGGTCGTCCTGGAAGTCCAGCAGGAGCGGGCGGACGATCGGCAACCCCGTCCGCGCGCACTGCCACAGGGCGGTGTAGAGGTACGGGAGCAACCGGTAGCGCAGCCGGATGAACTCCCGGTTGACCGTCAGGTACGGCTCTCCCCAGGACCAGGGCTCCTGGTCGGGGCTGAAGGCATAAGTGTGGGCGCGGCAGAAGGGGAAGAAGACACTCATCTGCAGCCAGCGGGTGAAGAGTTCGCCGGTGGCGAAGCCCTCAAAGCCGCCGATGTCGGAGCCGGTGAAGGCGATCCCGGAAAGTCCCAGGTTCAGCACCATCGGCAGGGTCTGACGGAGGGAGGGCCAGTCGGAGCGGTTGTCGGCGGTCCAGTGGGCGGCGTAGCGCTGGACGCCGGTCCAGCCGGAGCGGGTGATGACGAAGGGGCGCCGGTCGGGGCGGAGGCGCGCCAGCCCCTCCGCGGTGGCGCAGGCCATGTTCAGCCCGTAGACGTTGTGCGCCCGGCGGTGGTCACAACCGTCGGAAGGGGCGAGGCCCGGCGCCTCGCCGATCCCGGCGTGCCGGACGGGGGCCGGGATGGTGGCGCCGTCTTCGCCGAAGACCGCCGGTTCGTTCATGTCGTCCCAGAAACCGTCCACCCCCATCTCCACCAGTTCCCGGTGCAGGTCGCCCCACCAGGCGCGGACGCGCGGGTCGGTGAAGTCCGGAAAAGCGCTGTTTCCGGGCCAGACCGGTCCGATGAAGACTTTCCCGTCGGGGTAGCGGCAGAACATCCCCTTCTCCAGCCCCTCCCGGAAGACCCGGTATTTCCGGTCGGCCTTGACGCCGGGGTCCACGATGAGGACGACTTTGAACCCCTGGGCGTGGAGGTCGGCGATCAGGCGGGCGGGGTCGGGGAAACGCTCCCGGTCCCAGGTGAAGACGCGGTAGCCGTCCATGTAGTGGATGTCCAGATGGATGCCGTCGCAGGGGACGCGGTGGGTCTCCCGGAAGTCGCGGGCCAGGCGACGGACCCGCGCCTCGGGGTAGTACGACCAGCGGCACTGGTGGTAGCCCAGCGCCCAGAGGGGAAAGAGGGGATGGCGACCGGTCTGTTCGGTGAAGCGCTCCAGGATATGGGCGACGGTCGGGCCGTAGAAGAACCGGTAGGCGACCTCCTCGTCCTCCACCTCCAGGACGTGGGTGGCAGGGTCAGCCCGGCCCAGGTCAAACCGGCTGCGGGTGGTGTTCTCCAGGAGCAGGCCGCAGGCCTGATGGCCGTCGCGGTGGAGGGTCAGCAGGAAGGGGACGCAGAGGTAGAGGGGGTCGTCGCCGGGGTCGTAGGTGCGCGGGTCGGTATTCCAGTGGACGTAGACGCCGCCGCGCAGGTCCAGCGGGGCGGCCCGTTCCCCCAGGCCGTAGAAGTGGGCGTTGGGGGGCGTCTGCCAGCGCAGGAGGACGCGCCCGTCGGCGGTCCAGGCCACCGGCGCGGCCTCTTCGGCGACCGTCTCCCCATCCGGGGCCAGGAAGGTGATGCGGCCGTCCTCCGGCGCGACCCGGCAGGTCAGGCGCTCCAGGGAGAGTTGCGGCGCGTCCTGCGGCGGGGACTGCGGGGCGGGAAGGTCATCCCCAGCCGGAGCAGACCGTCTCCAGACCACCCGCACCGCGTCCGGCGCCAGGGGGGTGATGGTGAGGACGGCGTGGGCGAAGCGGCACTCCAGCCCGCCGTCGGTCTGGCGGACGGCCCGGAGGGGACCCGGGGTGGCGACGATGGGCCCGGGCGGGGGGAAGGAGTAGGGCGGGGAGGGGATGCGGCGCAGGAAGGCCCGCAGGAGCGGGAGTCCCCGCAGAGGGCGCCGGGGGTCGGCGAACTTCGCCTCCACCCAGCGGGAACGGACGGCATGGGCCACGGCGTCCATGGTGGGCCGCAGGCCGACGGACTGGATGCCGCGGAGCAGAAGGAGCAGGGGAGAGGACATGGGAACCTCCGGCGAGTTTGCAAGTTTGCGAGTGGGCAAGTGGGCAAGTTTGCAAGTGTGCAAGTGTGCAAGTGTGCAAGTTTGCAAGTTTGCAAGTGGGCAAGTTTGCAAGTGGGCTATAGAAGGGCGGTGAGCAGGATGGCGGCCAGGAGGAGGGCGGCGGCCAGCAGAAGCCAGCGCCAGTTTTCCGTCAGGGCGCGCGTCCATTCCCGCGAGGGAGGCACCAGGACGACGATGGCGTCGGAAAGGGAGGAGCCGGTCAGCATCTGGCGGAAGGCGTCCACGGTGGGCGGGCGGTCGTCCGGGTGCATCGCCATTGCGGTCAGGATGGCGCGCTCGGTCGTGGGAGAGATGCGCGGGTTCAGCGCGCGGGGCAGGATCAGCGAATCCGGCCGCAGGAAGCGCTCCCGCGCGTCCGCCGGGGGCTGGCCGGTCAGCAGATGGTAGAGCGTCGCCCCCAGGGCGTAGATGTCGGAGCGGGGGTCGGTGTGCCCGGTATCGCCGCCGTACTGCTCCAGCGGGGTGTAGGCGACCGTCCCCCTCCCCTGCAGCACGGTGACCGTCCGGGAGTCGTCGGGGGTCAGTAATTTCACCAGCCCGAAGTCCACCAGTTTGATCAACCCCCCTGCAGTCTCTTTGATGTTGGACGGTTTGATGTCCCGGTGGAGGATGGGAGGGTTCTGGCCATGCAGGTACGAGAGCGCGTCGCATAACTGCAGGGCCCATCCGATCACCCGCTCCTCGTCCAGCATCCGGCCGGCCCGCCGGGCCTCCTCCAGAATCTGCCGGAGATCGGGCCCGGCGACGTAATCCATCACCAGGTACTCCCGTCCCTCCTCGGTGAAGTAGTCGGAGACTTTGGGCAGGTTGGGGTGGTCCAGACGGGCCAGGATGCTGGCCTCGCGGTAGAACTGCTGCTGGGCTTGGGCCTGGAGTTCCGGAGGAAGGTCGGGATCGGTGTGAATCTCCTTCACCGCGCAGATGCGCCCCTCCAGCCGCAGGTCCTCGGCGCGATAGACTGCCCCCATCCCTCCCTGCCCGATGCAGGCGAGGATGCGGTACCGCGCGTGCAGAACGGTGCCTGGGGGCAGCAGGCGCGCCATGGTTCTTCTCCTCCTCGGAGTATCCATGATAAACGAGAATGGGGTTATGTCAAATGGAGGATGGCACCCGGAAGATCACCCCTTTTGCCCACCCTCCGAGAGTGTATCACACTGGGGACATACAGGGGGCAGAAATGGCTCTGGATCGCCGTAAAATGGCCGAAAAGGGGGGGCTGTCTGCCCACAATGAACTTGAGCCGCCCCAGCAAGATGTAGAGCAACTCCTGCGGAGTTGCCCTACACGGATGTCCCAAACCTGTGACGCTCCCGCCCGGTAGGGTTGACTTGTAGCGCGTATGTGGTATCATGCGCCCTCGCCGGAGACAACAAAAACAGATATATGGCCGCTTGGTTCGCTCGTGCAAAGCACCCAACCCGAATTTCAGGATAGGAGGTGAAGAATGCGACGAAACTGGGCGGTTATTTTGTTGCTCGTCCTCGCCCTCACAATAGTCGGGCCTGGAATGGCCCGGGCTCAGGAGGGGCAAAATGGCCTGCTCCTCTTCTCCGATTACCCGGCCCGGGTGGCCGAACGAGGGGAAACGGTCACTTACAACCTCACGCTCCGTCTCACCGCATCCACCCCCCGGACGGTCTACCTGGACGTAGAGGGGCTCCCCGAGGGCTGGAAGGCCACCTTCCGCGGCGGCGGTAACGTCGTGCGCGCCGTGTACGTGGAGCCGGAAAAGGACGCCTCCGTCAGCCTGCGGGTGGAGGTACCGAATGATGTGACCGGGGATACGTACCGCTGGACGGTGGTCGCCAGCGGGGAAGGGGTATCGGCCCGGTTCCCCCTGGAATTGACCATCGCCGCCAAGTTGCCGCCCCGCCTCACCCTGACAACCGACCTGCCCACCCTGCGGGGCGCTGCCACCACGACCTTCCGCTACAACGTCACTCTGAAGAACGAGGGGGATACGGAGACCACCGTCAACCTTCAAGCCGAAGCGCCTCAGGGGTTTGTGGTCTCCTTCAAGTACATCGGCCAGGAGGTCACCAGTCTCCCGGTAGGGGCCAACGAGTCCAAGCAGATCAGTGTGGAGGCCCGCGCCTACACCCAGATTTCGGCGGGAAATTACCCCATCACCGTCGTCGCCCAGGGTGGGGAGACCCAGGCGAGCCTCTCCCTGGTCGCTGAGGTGACCGGGCAACCGGACCTGACGCTGCGTACCCCCGACGAACGGCTCTCATCCCAGATTTACACCGGTCGGGAAACCCCCATCCAGATCGTGGTGCAGAATAACGGCACTGCCCCGGCGCTGAACGTGGAACTGAGCGCTTCCCCGCCCTCGGGCTGGTCGGTGCGCTTCGAGCCGGAGCAGATCGCTGAGATTCCCGCCGGCCAGCAGGTGGAGGCGACTATGCACATCCGTCCGGCGGATAAGGCTATCGCCGGGGACTATATGCTCACCGTGCGCGCCCAGCCGGAAGGCGGCGGCTACGAGTCGGCGGACTTCCGTATCACTGTGTTGACCTCTACCCTCTGGGGCGTGGTGGGGGTGGCCCTGATCGCGGTTGCCGTCGCGGTGGTGGCGCTGGCCGTGGTCCGCTTCGGTCGCCGGTAGCCATGGAAGAAACGGGTTGCCGGGCGGTCAAACGGCCCGGCAACCCTTTCAACGAGAGGAGGGCCTATGGGCGAACCGGTCATCCAGACGAAAGACCTGACCAAGCGGTATGGGGATTTCGTCGCCGTGGACCGCCTGAGCCTGGTGGTGAATCGGGGCGAAGTTTTCGGCCTGCTGGGCCCCAACGGCTCCGGGAAAACCACCACCGTGCTGATGCTTCTGGGGTTGACGGAGCCGACATCCGGAGAGGCGCGGGTGCTGGGCTTTGACCCCGTCCGGCAGCCGCTGAGCGTCAAGGCGCGCGTCGGCTACCTTCCCGATCAGGTCGGTTTCTACGACGACCTGACGGCGCGGGAGAACCTTTCTTACATCGCCAAACTGAACGGCATCCCGCGGGGCGAGGCCCGGCGGCGTATAGACGAGGTGCTGGCCCGGATGGGCCTGCAGGAGGTGGCGGACCAGCCGGTGGGGACCTACTCGCGGGGAATGCGCCAGCGGCTGGGAGTGGCAGAGGTACTGCTGAAGCAGCCCGCGCTGATCATCATGGACGAGCCGACGGTGGGGCTGGACCCCGAGGCGGCACGGGAGTTCCTGGGAATTATCTCCGGCCTCAAGGCCCAGGGGATTACCGTCCTTCTCACCTCGCACCTCCTCCATCAGGTGCAGGCCGTGTGTGACCGGGTGGGACTGTTCCACCGCGGGCGGATGGTGCTGGAGGGGACAGTAGCCGACCTGGCCCGGCAGGTCCTGGGCGGCGGCTATCGGGTGTATGTGGAGGCGCAAGGGCTGGAATCGGCGTTGCTGGAGGCCCTCCGTCGCCTGCCCGATGCGGTCGGCGCGGAGCGGGTTGCTCCCGACCTCTATGTGGTAGAAGGCCGCCGCGACCTGCGGCCGGAGGCGGCGCGCGCCGTCATAGAGGCGGGCGGAACCCTCTTTTCCCTGCGCCTGGAGGAGCCCAGCCTGGACGATGTCTACGCCCGGTACTTCCAGGAGGTGGAGCATGGCCACGCGGAGTGACGTACTGGGACGCACCCGGGAGGGGTCACCCTGGACCGGGCTGTGGGCGGTGGTGGCAAAGGAAATGGCCGATTATCTCACCGGCGCCCGCATGCGTATCCTGGAGATCATCATTGCGCTGACGGCGGGCGGCACCGTCTTCGCCGCCGCCCAGAGGCTCCGGGAGACGGTCGGTCAGGACCGCTTCCTGTTCCTGCGGCTGTTCACCACTGCGCTGGAGCCCCTTCCGGCCTTCATCGGCTTTCTGGTCTTTCTGGTGCCACTGGTCGCCATCGCTCTGGCCTTTGACGCGATCAACGGGGAGTTCAACCGCCGCACCCTTTCACGAGTGCTGGCGCAACCCATTTACCGGGACGCGCTGCTCTTCGGCAAATTCCTGGCGGGGCTGTTCACCCTGGCGCTGGTGCTTCTGACCATCTGGCTGCTCATCGTCGGTCTGGGGCTGGTTCGGTTGGGGGTGCCGCCCAGCGGGGAGGAGGTCGCCCGCAGCCTCTGGTTCCTGCTGGCGACGGTCTTCTACGGGGGCATCTGGCTGGCGCTGGCGATGCTCTTCTCCATCCAGTTCCGGCAACCGGCGACGGCAGCGCTGGCCTCCATCGCCACCTGGCTTTTCTTCACCGTCTTCTGGGATATGATTGCCAACCTGCTGGCTCAGTTCTTCTTCCCGATGCGCTACGGGCTGTTGCAGGAACTGCTGGCCCAGAACCAGGCGGCGCTCTTCTTCTCGCGGATTTCCCCGATCACGCTCTATACGGAGGTCACGCTGGCGCTGCTGCGGCCGAATGTCCGGGCTTTCGGGCTCGTCCTGCCGATCCAGTTGGACGGGGCGATCCTGGGGGCGGCGCTCCCGTTGCGCCAGAGTCTGCTGCTGGTCTGGCCCCAGTTCACGGGGCTGATCGCGGCGACGGTGCTCCTCTTCGCGCTGGGATACGTCCTCTTCCAGCGTCAGGAGATTCGCGCGTAGTCCCCCGTCCCCAGTCCGCAGTCCACAGTTCCAGTCTCGGAGGTGCTTTAACATCCCCCTCATCCCCT
>FWWL01008371.1_pt1 | contig 13316 bp, 12 predicted proteins | sample 2228331 | NCBI WGS metagenome assembly FWWL01 (sample SAMEA103939775, study PRJEB20133) | metagenome | reverse complement strand
GGCCTTCGGCCGCCCGCGCCCCCCTCTGTAACTCCTCCGTAACCCCCGCGTAACCACCATCAGTATACTTCATCCCGGAGCCATCCCATGTCCGGCCCACTGATTGCGTCGTTCATTCTGCGCTTCACCCAGGAATCGGGTTCCTCGTCCCCCCGTCCCTGGTACGGCGTCATCCGCCACGTCCAGAGCAAGGAGGAAATCCGCTTCCTCCGCATAGAGGAGGCCCTGGAGTTCATCGCCCGTTACGTGGACCTCACCGCCGGAGAGGAGACCCGTCCTCAATCGGATACCCCACACCCTGCCACGGAGGAGTAGCATGCGCCTCAAAGACCGCGTCTGCCTGATCACCGGCGGGGCCGCCGGAATCGGCCAGGCCACCGCCCAGCGCTTCGCCCAGGAAGGCGCGAAGGTCGTCATCTGCGACGTCAACGAGGAACTGGGCCGCCAGACCGCCGCCACCCTGGGGCCCGACGGCGCCTTCTACCGGGTGGACGTCACCGACCGCCGCGCCGTCCAGGAGTGGGTGGACGACGTCGCCGCCCGCTACGGCCGAGTGGACGTCCTGGTCAACAACGCCGGCATCCTGCGGGATGCGCTCCTGGTCAAATACAAGGACGGAGCGGTCGTCTCCCAGATGTCCGAGGAGGCCTTTGACCAGGTCATCGCCGTCAACCTGAAGGGCGTGTTCAACTGCACCCAGGCTGTTGTCCCCCACATGATTCGGGGCGGGAGCGGCGTCATCCTGAACGCCTCATCGGTTGTGGGTATAGATGGCAACGTCGGCCAGACCAACTACGTTGCCACCAAAGCGGGCGTCATCGGGATGACCAGAGTCTGGGCGCGGGAACTGGCCCGTTACAACATCCGGGTCAATGCTGTTGCCCCCGGCTTTATCTTCACCGATATGGTCCGGCAGATGCCGGAGAAAATCCTGGAGCAAATGCGCGCCCGCATCCCCCTGGGCCGTCTGGGCGACCCCATGGACGTCGCCAACGCCTACCTGTTCCTCGCGTCTGACGAGGCCCGTTACATCACCGGGGCCGTGCTGCGGGTGGACGGGGGCATCGTCATCGGGACATAGGAGGCGGGAATGATCGTCGGAGACTGGCTGGGCCGACGGGAGAAACTGACACCGAACAAAGTCGCCCTGATAGACACCCTCAGCGATAACCGCCCCATCACCTACCGGGAGTGGAGCCGGACGGTCAATCGCACCGCCCGTTTTCTCACGGAGGGCCTGGGTGTCCGGAAGGGCGATCGGGTGGCGATCCTGGCCCAAAACTGTGTGGAGTACCTGGACCTCTGGTTCGCGCTGGGGCGGATCGGCGGCATCCTGCAGACGCTCAACTGGCGCCTGACCGCCTACGAACTGGAGGGCATGCTCCGGGAGGCGGAGCCGGTCGCGTTCATCTACTCCGCGGAGTTCGCCGCGCGGGTCAACGCCCTGCGCGACGCCGTCCCCTCCATCCGGCACTGGATCACGCTGGACCAGAAGGCCGGTTGGCGGGACATGCGCTTCCAGGAACGGGACGGGTTCTCCGAGGACCCGCTTCCGGAGGTGGACCTGGACTGGGACGACCCGTGGGTCATCTGCTATACCGGCGGAACGACGGGGTTGCCCAAAGGCGCGGTGCTCACCCATCGCGCCGTCACGGCCAATGCCGTGAACACCGTCATCACCTGGGGATTGACCGCCGACGACGTCACCATCCTGAACGCGCCGCTCTTCCATACCGGCGGGCTGAACGTCTTCACCGCGCCGCTGGTCTATGTGGGCGGAACCAGCATCGTCTGTAAGGGCTTCAATCCCGACCAGGTCTTTGACCTGATCCAGAACGCCGGAGTGACCATCTTCTTCGGCGTCCCGACAATGTTCATTATGCTCCAGCAGCACCCCCGCTGGGAGGAGGTGGACTTCTCCCACCTGAAAATCGTCATCAGCGGCGGCGCACCCTGCCCGATGCCCGTCTTTGAGAAGTTCTGGGCGCGGGGTGTCCCTTTTCGCACCGGCTACGGGCTGACGGAGGCCGGCCCCAACACCTTCTGGCTTCCCCCGGAGGACGCCCGGCGCAAGCCCGGTTCGGTGGGATTTCCCCTCATCCACATTGACGTCCGCATCGTCCGCCCCGACGGGAGCGAGTGCGCGCCCAACGAGGTGGGGGAACTGATCATCCGCGGCCCCCACATGTTCGCCGGGTACTGGAACAACCCTCAGGCGACGGCCGAGACGGTGCGGGATGGCTGGCTGTATACCGGCGACCTGGCGATGCGGGACGAAGAGGGGTACTATTACATCGTGGGCCGGTTGAAGGATATGATCATCTCCGGCGGAGAGAACATCTATCCGGCGGAGGTGGAGAGCGTTCTGCACTCCCATCCGGCGGTTGCCGAGGCGGCCCTGATCGGTGTCCCGGACGAGAAATGGGGCGAGGTGGGGCGGGCAATCGTCGTATTACGGCCGAACGTCCGGGTCACCGCGGAGGAACTGATCACCTTCTGTCGGGAACGACTGGCGTCCTACAAGGTGCCCAAATCGGTCGTCTTTGTGGACGAACTACCCAAGACTGCGGCGAACAAAGTGGATAAGCGGTTGCTGGTGGAGCAATACGGCAAGTAGGGAGGAAACCGTGGTCCAGAAAGCGCAGGTCGGCGACGTTCAAATCGCGTACAAGGTAACCGGTGAAGGACACCCACTGGTGTTCATCTCCGGTGTCGGATACGGCGGGTGGTTCTGGCACAAAATCGTCCCCCCGCTGGCCGAACACTTTCAGGTGATCACCTTTGATAACCGCGGGGCGGGGGAAAGCGACAAGCCCTCCGGCCCGTACACCACGGCGATGATGGCCGCGGATACGGCCGGACTGCTGGACGCGCTGGGAATCCGGAAGGCCTTCGTGCTGGGCCATTCGCTGGGAGGCTTCATCGCCCAGGAACTGACCCTGGCCCGTCCCGACCTGGTGGAGCGGCTCATCCTGGCGTCCACCACCTACGGCGGCCCCAACGTCATTCCCATCACTCCGGAGGCGCTGGAAGTGCTGACCAAACGGGACGGCGACCCGGTGGAACTGGTCCGGCGGGGCATTCAGGTCGCCTGCGCGCCGGGTTTCGCCGAACGCCATCCGGAGGTGGTGGAGGAACTCATCCGCTACCGGCTCACCAACCCCGTCCCGCCCGCCCAGTACCAGGCCCAGGTGATGGCCGGGGCGACCCACAACGCCGAAAGCCGCATCTCCCAGATTGCCTGCCCGGTGCTGGTGCTCTTCGGGGAGCACGACCGGGTCGTCCCGCCGGGCAACGCCCAACTCCTGGCGGCCAAACTCCCCAGCGCGCAGGTGAAGATTCTCCCCGGCGTCGGGCACATCTTCCCGATAGAAGACCCCCAGGCGACCGTGGAGGCGCTGCTGGAGTTTCTGAGAACGTAAAGAGTAAAACGTAAAAAGTAAAAAGTAAAAAGTAAAAATTGCCCTTACGTTTTACTGGACTTTGGACTAACTCACGTCAACCGGGTTTTGCAGAATTAGTAGCGACCACATATAGGGATTGAACGCCTTGCAAACACCATATATGGGCATTAGCGGTAGGTCTTTTCAGTTTGTCCAAAGTCCAATTTACGTCCTTACGTTTTACGTCCTTACGTTTTACGTGCTTACGTTTTACGTCCTTACGTTTTACGCAAGGGAGTCCTATGTCCCGCCACGCCCAGATTCTCTCCACCGGAAGTTACGTCCCGGAACGGGTGATCACCAACGAGGAGATAGACCGGATTCTGGGGGAACCGACCAGCGACTGGCTGATAGAGAACGTCGGCATCCGGGAGCGGCGCTGGATGGCGCCCGACCAGACGACGTCGGACCTGGTGGTGGAGGCCAGCCGTCGGGCGCTGGAGCGCGCCGGCCTGCGCCCGGAAGACCTGGACCTCATCATCCTCTCCACCGACACCCCGGATTACCTCTCCCCCAGCACATCGGTGGTGGTCCAGCATAAACTGGGCGCGGTCAACGCCGGCTGCTGGGACGTCAACAGCGCCTGCGCCGGATGGGTGACCGCGCTGGACCAGGGCGCGCGGTACATCGCCACCGACCCCACCATCCGCTACATCCTGGTGGCAGGGGGATACGGGATGAGCCGTTTCCTGGACCTGACGGACAAAAAGACGGCCAACCTCTTCGCCGACGGTGCCGGCGCCGTCATCCTGGGCCCCGGAGAGGAGCCGGGATTCCTCGCCAGCAAGTTCCTGGCCCGAGGGGAGTACCACGACGCGCTGGGCATCTACACCGGCGGGGCGTTCCGTCCCTGCACTCCGGAAAATCTGGAGAAGTACGGCCCGCCCAGAGTCCAGTTCGTCAAAAAATTCCCCCGCACCTTCAACACCGAATACTGGCCCCAACTGATCCGCGGCGCGCTGGAAAAGGCCGGGCGGACGGTGGACGATGTTGCTCTGTTCCTGTTCACCCAGTTGAACCTGCGCACCATTGAGTACATGATGCAACTCCTCGGCCAGCCGCTGGAGAAGACCCACTGGGTGATGGACAGGTGGGGCTATACGGGCTCCCCGTGCGTGGCGATGGCGCTGGACGACGCCATCGCCCAGGGCCGTGGCCCCCGGCGCGGGGATATCATCGTCTTCTGTACCAGTGGCGGTGGCATCACGATGGCCGCGTCGGTCTGGCGCTGGACATTGTAGGAGGAACAATGTACATCGGCGACTACCTGCACCGACGGCAAATCTACAGCCCGGATAAACTGGCGATCATAGACGCCGGGAAGACCCCCGAACGGCGGCTGACCTACCGGCAGATGAACGAGCGGGCCAACCGCCTGGCGAACTGGCTGAGGGATGTGGCTGGCATCCGGAAGGGGGACCGGGTGGCGATTCTGGCCCGGGACGGCGTGGAGCATCTGGACTGCTTCTTCGCCTGCTCCAAACTGGGCGCCATCCATACCGCCCTCAACTGGCGCCTGCACTGGCGGGAACTGGCGGACATCGTCGCACGGGTCACCCCCGGGGTGCTCATCTATTCCGACGACTTTCGGGAGACCGTCGCCTCGCTGGAGGAGGCCACCCGCGGGACCGACCATGCCATCCGGCACTATCTTCACATTGAGGGGCCAGGTATCCCCGGTAGTTTGCACTTTGAGACCGTCCTGCAGGAGAGCCCCGCCGATCCCGTCTCCTGCGAGTCGGTCACCCACGAGGATATCGTCGCGCTCATCTTCACCGGGGGCACTACCGGCTTCCCCAAAGCGGCGCAGGTCTCCCATCGGATGATCGCCTGGAACACCCTCAACACCGTCATCCACGACCTGACCCACAACGACATTTACCTGAACGTCTTCCCGATGTTCCACACCGGCGGCCTTTTCGTCTACACCCTGCCCCAGATTATCCTCGGCGGGACGACCATCCTCATCCGTCAGTTTGACCCGGCACAGGTGTTGCACCTGATTGAGCGGGAGCGGGTCACGGTCTTCGCCGGTGTGCCGACGATGTACCAGATGATGACCCAGGCCCCCAACTGGGCCGAGGCCGATCTCTCTTCGCTCCGGTTCTGCACCAGCGGGGGCGCCCCCCTGCCCGTTCCTCTGGTGGAGCAGTACACCCGGGAGAAGGGTATCCGCTTCAAGCAGGGCTTCGGGATGACGGAATTCGGCCCGGGCATTTTCGCCCTGGCCCCGGAGGACGCCGTCCGCAAGGCCGGTTCCATCGGACGTCCCAATTTCTTTGTAGACGCGCGGATCGTGGACGACGACAATCGTCCCCTGGGGCCCCGTCAGGTCGGCGAACTGGTGCTCAAGGGGCCTTCCATCTGCTCCGGGTACTTCGGCGACCCGGAGGCCACCGCCGCGCTGCTGGACGAGGAGGGCTGGTTTCATACCGGGGACCTGGCCTGCTACGACGAGGAATGGTACTTTTACATCGTGGACCGCAAGAAGGATATGTTCATCTCCGGTGGGGAGAACGTCTATCCGGTGGAGATTGAGGCCGTCCTCTACCAGCATCCCGCAGTCCACATGTGCGCGGTGATCGGCGTGCCCGACCCGAAATGGGGCGAGGTGGGACTGGCATGCGTGGTACTGAAGCCGGGGATGATGGCCACCGAGGAGGAGTTGCTCGCTTTCATGCAGGAGCGCCTGGCCCGCTACAAGGTGCCCAAACGGGTCGTATTTATGGAAAGCCTCCCCATCTCGGCGGCGGGTAAGATTCTCAAGCGGGAGTTGCGGGAGCGGTTTGTGAAAGGGTAAAGAAACCGTCCCCTTTTTACGCTTTACTTTTTACGCTTTACTTTTTACGTTTTATTCCCGCTTCGCGCAGGTTAAGGAGGACCTATGAGCAGCATTCCTACCCTTGAAGGCATCACTTCGCAGATGGTGCAGACCCGCCGACTGCGGATGCATGTCCTGACCGCAGGAGCGGAGGATAGCGTGCCCGTCCTTTTCGTCCACGGCAACGGTTCTTCGGCTACCTTCTGGGAAGAGACCATGCTGGCCCTGCCGTCGGGATTCCGGGGGATCGCCCCCGATATGCGCGGCTACGGCGATACCGAACCCCTTCCCGTAGATGCCACCCTGGGCCTGGGGGATATGGTGGAGGACATCCGGTCGCTGGTGGAGGCGATGGGCCTGGGCAAATTCCACATCGTCGGCCACTCTATGGGGGGCGGTATCGTGATGAAATACGCCATCGCCTATCCCGAAGACCTTCTCTCCATCACCCTGGTGGACACCATGTCCCCCTACGGCTACAGCGGGAGCAAGGACGTGCAGGGCACTCCCTGCCATGAGGACGGCGCGCCGGCCGGGGCTGCCAGCGTCAACCCCGACTTTGTGCGCCTGCTGAAGGAGAAGGACCGGGGCACCGATAACCCCGTCTCCCCGCGCAACGTGATGCGCCAGTTCTACTTCAAGCCCCCCTTCATTCCCCGGCGCGAAGAGGAACTGCTCAGCGCCATGCTCTCGCTGCGGGTGGGGGAGGACTGGTACCCCGGCGACTTTGTGCCTTCTCCCCACTGGCCTGGGGCGGCGCCGGGGACGCGCGGCATCGTCAACGCCTTCAGCCGCAAGTACTTTGACGCCAGCGGGATCGCCGACATCTCCCCCAGGCCCCCCATCCTCTGGATTCGCGGCGCCGACGACCTGGTCGTCTCCAACGCGGCGATGTGGGATATCGCCGCCCTGGGCGCACTGGGATTTGTCCCCGGCTGGCCCGGGCCGGAGGAATGTCCGCCCCAACCGATGCTGGATCAGACTCGCGCCGTCCTGGAGCGATACAGGGCCAACGGTGGCACCTATCGGGAGGTGGTCATCCCCAATTGCGGTCACACCCCCTTCATTGAGAAACCGGAGGAGTTCAACGCAGTGTTTCATGCGTTCCTGCGGGAATAGAAGTGGGGCCTGGGGGCGGGCGGCCTTCGGCCGCCCGCCCCCAATCCCTCTCTCCGGAAATTGACGAAAGGAGGTGAAAGAAGCAAAACAGATTCGCACGGCCTACCACCATCAACTCGCAAAACCCCAATCATTCAGGAGGAGGGAACATGAACGCAAGAACCACAATCCGGTTGTCTCTGGTCACTCTGGTCGGGCTGGCATTGCTGCTTGCCGCCTGCCAGCCGACGCCGACGCCCACCCCGCCCCCCAGCCCGCCACCGCACCCCCGCCCCGCCCCCCACCCAGCCACCGACCCCCGTCCCGGCCACGCCGACCCCTCAGCCAACGGAGGAGCCCACGCCTGCGTATCCCTTCGCCGGGCAACCCCTCAAGATCGGCCTGCTGACCGATAACTCCGGGGCGCTGGCCATCTACGGGCCGATGCTGGAGCGCGGCTTCCAGTTAGGGCTGGAATACGCCACCGAAGGGAAAATGGAAGTGGCCGGGCGCCCTATCCAGGTGATTATCAAGGACACAGCCAGCAATCCCGAAACAGCGGTCAGCATGGCCCGCGAACTGATTGAGGCCGAAGGCGTCCAGATACTGGTCGGCGCGCCCAGTTCCGGCGCAACAATGGCCGTTCAGCAGGTGGCGATGGAAAACAAGGTCATCCTTATCGCCGAACCGGCCGCTGCCACCGACATCACCGGCAAAAACTTCAATCCCTACACGTTCCGCACCAGCCGCACCAACTATCAGGACGCCGTGGTGATGGGGCTGGGACTGCTGGAGTTGGGGAAGACCTTCGTCCAGATCGCTCCGGACTATGCCTTTGGCTGGGGCTCGGCCTGCGGCTTCTACGCCGTGGTGAAAGCCGGTGGGGGGACCTTCCCGGTCAACGACGACCCGCAGAAGTGCGGCGCCATCTTTATCCCGATGGATACCACCGACTTCACGCCGTACCTGCAACAGGTGCTGGATGCCAACGCCGAGGTGCTTATCATCACCTGGGCCGGGGCGGGCTTTGTACCGCTCTTCCAGCAGATGCAGCAACTGGGCGTCTTTGATAAAATGATCGTCGGTACCGGCATCGGCGACAACCAGACCCTGGCCGCGGGCTACGCCAACGCCATTGGCTCCACGGGCATCATCGTCTACCACTACACCCTGCCCAAAAATCCGGTCAACGACTGGCTCGTCAAGCGGCACAAAGAGGTCTACGGGACGCCGCCCGATCTCTTCACCGCCGGAGGGATGGCGGCCGCCATCATGGTCGTAGAGGGCCTGAAGCGGACCAACGGGGATGCCAGCGCCGACGCGCTCATCAAGGTCTACGAGGACAACTTCTCCTTTGATGGCCCCAACGGCAAATACATTATCCGTCCCTACGACCATGTCTGCCTCTACCCGCTGTACTACGTCCGGCTGGTCAGCGTCACCGATCCCGAATTCCGGTTTGTGGAACTGATTCGGGAGTTCGCTCCGGAGGAGGCGGCGCCGCCCTGCATGCTGCCGGACGCGTATAAGGACCGCTGCCCGTAGGGTCGCGGGGGCGGGTCCCTGCACCCGCCCCATACCTGGACCCCGAACTGCCCAGGAGAGAAGCGGCCTGCCTGCGTACCAGTCCGGCCCTTTCCGGATATCCCTGGGAGAAGAGAATCTTTGCGGGGCGGCGGCTTCGCCGCCGCCCCGCAAACCACCCCCGCAGCGGAGGCTGCCGTGAGTTCGGAAATCATCCTGGAGACCCACCATCTGCGCAGAGAATTCAACGGGCTGGTGGCGGTGGACGATGTGTCCATTCGGGTCGTCGCCGGTCAACTGCACGCGATCATCGGCCCCAATGGGGCGGGGAAGACGACACTCTTCAACCTTATCAGCGGCATCCTCAAACCCACCGCCGGTCGGGTCGTATTCCGCAGACGGGACATCACCGGGCTTCCCCCGCACCGCATCGCCCGCCTGGGCATCGGACGTTCTTTTCAGATCACCAACATCTTCCCGAACCTGACCGTCCTGGAAAACGTCCGGCTGGCGGCCCAGGCGCGCGGGAAAGATAACCTGCGCTTCTGGGCCCCCTATCAGCGCTTCCGCCAGTACGAGGCGCGGGCCTGGGAAGTGATCCAGCAGGTGGGGCTATCGGGCCGCGAATTCGTCCCGGCCCGCTTCCTGCCCCACGGCGACCAGCGAAAACTGGAGATCGCCATCTTGCTGGCTTCCGACCCCGACCTGCTGTTGCTGGATGAGCCGACCGCGGGGGTGGCGACGGAGGAGATCCCGCTGCTGGTGGAGACGATCCGCCGGATTCGGGAGCAGGGCCGCCGCACCATCCTCCTGGTGGAGCACAAAATGGACGTCGTGATGACCATCTCGGATGTCATCACGGTGATGCATCAGGGACGCGTGCTGGCGGAAGGTTCCCCCGCCCAGATCGCCGCTAACGAGCAGGTGCAGCGGGCCTACCTGGGGGATATGGATACCGTCCCTCAGGGAAAAGGGACCGGCGCTTCGGAAGGGATTCCCCTTTCCGAATAAGGAGGGGCGGGATGGGCAATATACTGGAAGTCCGGGACATCCACACCTTCATTGGCCAGTTCCACATCCTGCAGGGCGTCTCCCTGGAAGCCGCCGAGGGCACCATCACGGCGATCCTGGGGCGCAACGGCGCCGGGAAGACCACCACGCTGAAGTCCATCATCGGGCTGACCCCGCCCCGTCAGGGCAAAGTCATCTTCGCCGGGCAGGAAATCCAGGGCCGCCCAGCCTACGAAATCGCCGCGCAGGGCATCGGCTACGTCCCCGAAAACCGGGCCATATTTGTCAATCTGACGGTGGCCGAAAATCTCAAAATCGCCGAGCGCCGACGGGGAGACCTGGACCGGAAAGCGGATTTCATCTTCGGGCTCTTCCCGGACCTGAAGCGACTGTACCGGCTCCCCGGTGGTCACCTTTCCGGAGGCCAGCAGCAGATGCTGGCGATCGCCCGCGCCCTGGTGCCGGATAACCGATTGTTGCTGATTGACGAACCCAGTGAGGGGCTGGCGCCCATCATCATCCAGGAACTGATGGAGGCGATCCGGCAACTCTCGGAGAAGGTGACCGTGCTGCTGGTGGAGCAGAACTTCCAGATGGCCAGCCGTCTGGCGAAGAACTACGTCATCATAGACGACGGCCGGTCGGTCCGCAGCGGCGCAATGGAGGACCTGCTCCGTCAGCCTGAAACCATCCGCCGCTATCTGGGGGCAACGGTGTAGGGGGGAAAATGCTTCGGCAACATCGGGCCACTCTGACCTTTATCGGTATTGTCGCAGTGCTCATCGGCATCGGCTACGCCTGGCTGGGCCCCGCCCGCGCGACATCGGCAGTCCTTTCCGGCCTCACGCTGGCGGCCCTCTATTTCCTTCTGGGGGCCGGCCTCTCACTGATTTTCGGCCTGATGGACGTGCTCAACTTCGCCCACGGGATCATCTTTATGATCGGGGCCTACATCGGCTACAGTTTATTCGGCAATCCCCGCCTCTTCACCAACACTCTGCCGCTCATCCTGATGGTTGCGGCTGGGGCTCTGGTTGGTGTCTATCCCGGCCGACCCCTGCGGGCCTGGGAGTTCCGCCGACGGCAGACCCCGCCGGAGGCGGGGATCGCCCGATACCTTCTGGCGCGCATCGCCCCCTCGGCGATCCTGGCCCTGCTTGCCGTGGGGCTGATGGTCTGGGGGACCCGTGGGTTCCCCCTGAACCGTCTCATCGCCTTTGAGCCCACCGCCACCGGCGGCGCGATCCCGACGGCACAGGCACAGGAGCCCCTTCCCCGGATGGCCATCCGGCTGGTCCAGATGCTGGCTGCGGGATTGCTCCTGGGACCGATCCTGGTGCGAAAGGAGCGCGCGGGGGAACGGGCGCCTTTCTGGAAGACGCTATCCCTCTCCCTGGCTCTGGCGGCGGTTGCCGCCGGGGTTTTGTGGATGCGTGACCCCGCGGAGCGCCTTATGCTGGGCCTCTCGGTGGACGTCCGTTTTGTACTGGCCCTGGGGGCCGGCGCGGCGACGGGAGCGTTGCTGGGCATGTTTATAGAGACGGTGTTCATCCGCTCTTTCTACGGGCGGCCCATCACCCAACTGGTGCTTACCCTGGGGCTGATGTTTATCGGCGCTGAACTGGTCAAATCCGTCTGGGGCAAAGAGGGACGCCCCCCGATGGCAGTGCCTTCCCTCTTCGCCCAGAGTTGTCGTTCGGCCAATCTCATCGCCTGGTTGAGCGAACAATGCTCTTCCATAGACGTGCTGGGGCGGGCCTTCCCCACCTACCGCCTTTTCATCATCTTCGTCGGACTGGTCATCCTGATCGGCGTCTGGTTGCTCCTGCGCTATTCCCGCCTGGGGATGATTGTGCGGGCCGGGGTACAGGATAGCGCAATGGTGGAGGCGCTGGGCATCAACGTGCGGCGGGTCTTCACGATGGTCTTCGCCCTGGGATCGGCCCTCGCCGCGCTGGGAGGGGTGGTGGCCGCGCCCTTCGTCGGCGTCTACCCCGATATGGGCGGCGCGTTCCAGTTGCAGGCCTTTATCGCCGTCGTCATCGGCGGGATGGGAAGCTATACCGGCACCGCCGTGGGTGCCCTCATCCTGGGACTGGCCCGCGCCCTCGGCGACATCCTGGTTACCGCCGGGATTCCCCTGCCCTTCACCGAACAGGTGCTGCGAGCCTCTCCGGCCATCGCCCGCGCCTCTACCGTATTGATTATGGCGGTCGTCCTGCTGGTCCGACCCGCCGGAATCTTTGGGAAGAAGGAGTGACCGTGAAAATCCCCACCGCTCGCTTCACGAACTTTCTGCGCCAATGGAAATGGGAACTGCTCATCCTGGCGGTGCTGGTGCTTTTTCCATTTGCCGCCGGACTCACTATCGGTAACCCCGCTGCCCTTCCTGCGGAGGTACAGGGCCTGGAGCGGCTGACTCGTCTGACCGAAACCGGGGCGGCCAAGTTCTGGCAGGGAATGGTCATCCAGATGCTGATTCTGGCCGTCTTCGCCATCAGTTACGACCTGCTCCTGGGGTACACCGGCCTGCTTTCCTTCGGGCACGCGATGTTCTTTGGGACCGGCGGATACGTCATCGGCATCCTGTTGAAGCATTTTCACTGGCCATGGTGGGGGGCGCTGGGAATGGTCGTGCTTGTCGCCCTCCTGCAGAGCCTGATCTTCGGCACCCTTTCCCTGCGGGTCCGGGGGGTCTACCTGGCGATGGTCACCCTGGCCTTTGCCGAGTTCTTCTACATCCTCTCCGAAGCGGGGGACTTCCGCCAGTACACTGGCGCCGACGACGGTCTCCACGGCATCTACATCCATCCGGCGATCAGCCCTACCGACCACCGCCTGCGTTTCTACTTCCTGACGCTGGCCTTCTTCGTGGCGGCCTACCTGGCAGCCCGACGGCTGGTGAACTCCCCCACCGGACGGGTGATGGTAGCGGTTCGGGAGAACGAACCGCGGGCGGCGATGCTGGGGTACAACACCTTCACGTACAAACTGACGGCGCTGATCGCGGCCGGCCTGCTGGCCTCCCTGGCGGGGTGCTTCCACGCGGTCTACAACCTGGGGGTGACTCCGGCGGTGCTGGGAGTGGGGACGACCATTGACGTCCTGGCGATGACCATTGTAGGGGGCGTCGGCACGCTGACGGGGCCGGTGCTGGGGGCGGCGATCGTTCACCTGCTGGGGTACTGGCTGAACCGGCTCTTCGGCCCCCTCTGGACACTTCTCTTTGGGGCGGCCTTTGTGCTGATCGTGATCTTCCTTCCGCATGGGATCGTCGGCACGGTGCGGGCGCGGTCGTTCCAGTGGCGGGCTGGCTGGCGGCGGTGGATGCAGTTGCTGGGGGTGCAGCGGGAGACGCTGGCACGGTAGGGGAGCACCGGTGGCAGCGCGCGGTGACGGCGGCGGGGCGGCCGAAGGCC
>FWWL01001498.1_pt1 | contig 13316 bp, 8 predicted proteins | sample 2228331 | NCBI WGS metagenome assembly FWWL01 (sample SAMEA103939775, study PRJEB20133) | metagenome | reverse complement strand
CCTCGCAATGACATGGATCGGGACGGCGCCACACGCTCCTGACCAGACAGCAGGATGGCACGGGCGCGCGGGAAGCGCCGCGCGCTGATCTGAAGATGATTGGGCACCTAAAGTTGGTATTAATCGCTAACTGCGCCGACTCCCTCGTGAGCGTTCCCCACCCCCGCCACAAACGCAATCGCTTCGGCCACCCGCGCTCGCCAGGCGGCTTCGTTGTGCGCCGCGCCCGGAAACTTGCGCGTGATCCAGTCGTGGCCGCGCCGATACCCGGCGCGCTGCATCCGCTCGTCCATGCGTTGCTGGAACGGTTCGTATTCGGCATCGAGGCCGACGGTGCCGTAATCGAAGTAGAAACGGTGCTGGCCGGGCGGCGGCAGCAGAGCGGCCAGTTCGTCCACCAGCAGGTTGCCGCCGGCTGGCCAGTGGGTTGAGAGGCAACCGGCGCCGCCGAAGAGATGCGGGTAGCAGCAGACGCCGTAGAGTGAGATCAGACCACCCATGCTTGATCCCATGAGGAAGGTGTTGGCCTGATCGGGCAGCGTTGGGTAGCGCGCGTCGATGAACGGCTTGACCTCTTCGACCAGAAACGAAAGGTAGGCGTCCGAGACTGGCTCGCCACCCATGCGCTCGACGATGGTCGGCCACCCGCGCGTCTGGCGCAAGGCGGCAAATGGGCGCTGTGGCGCATATTCGCGCCAGCGCTGATCGGTACACCAGATGCCGACCACAATTGCGCCCGGCCAGCCAGCGCTGGCCCGCAGCCGTTCGATCGCCTGATCAACCGCCCAGACCTCGCCATCGGCGCGCAGCGCCGGATCGAACAGGTTTTGTCCGTCGTGCATGTAGATCACCGGCAGGCGTTGCTGACCGATGTTTGCCGGCATCCAGACATCAACCGGACGCGGCGGAACGTGACGACTGATCAGATCGGTATGACGGATAAGCGGCATGATGATGGTTCCTTTCAACTCCGAATTCGATGCAGATCGCAGGAATGGCAGTGGAATGATATGCGGTCGCATCCTTCCTCTATGCCCCTGCTGGCCGCCGATAGCGAGATTGCTGCTGGAGGCCGCGAAAACAACGGATCGCGCGAAAAGGGATCTGCGATCTATAACGTCTGTTGTCGGCGCCGCGCTCGATCAGCGCGCTGCTCGCGCCGGCCCCAGTTGATAGGTAATAACGCCATCGGCGCGCGTGCCGATCCAGAGCGCCCGCCGCGTATCAACTGCCAGCGCCAGCGGTTCAGCGCCTGGGAAACCTGAATCGCGCGGCAGAAAATTGCGCCACGACCGGCCATCGAAGCGCAGCAGGAAGCCGCCGGTGGTCAGCGGGCGCGCCGCGCCCACCCAGATCTCGCCGGGATCGGTTTCGAGCAACGTGGTGATCGTCTGCGCGGGCAATTGACGGTTTGCCGTCGTCAACCACTCCCAGCGCGCGCCATCCCAGCGCGCCAGCCCTTCGCCCAGCGTCGCCGCCCAGACCGTTCCGGTCTGATCAACCAGAATGTCCGCGATACCTGCGCCGGCGAAGCCTTCAGCGCGCGTGAAATGCCGCCATTCGCTGCGGGCCGGCTCATACCGACTTACTACCCCCAGCCCGCCAAACCAGACCTCGCCGGTGGGCGCAACCGCAATGCTCAGCACCAGCCCCCCTTTTGCGGCCTGCGGCAATGGCTGCCAGGAACCATCGGCAGAGCGCGCCGCGCCACCGGCATCGGTGCCGATCCAGAGCGATCCATCAGGCGCTTGCGCCAGCGCCCGCACCAGCAGATCGCGCCGCCCGCCCAGCGTCGGCGTCTGCCATTCCCACCGGTTAGCGGCATCGACCAGCGCCAGACCGCGACCGGTAGCCGCCCACAACCCGGCAGTTGTCTCGGCCAGCGCGTAGACGCGCCCTAACGGCAGATGCGTCCAACGCGGCGGCGCTTCGCTCACCTCCGGCGCCTGCCAGATCGTCAGGCCGGTCTCGCCGCCGAGCGCAACCCGTCCGTCGCCCAGCGGCTGAATCGCGTAGATCGGCCCTGGCGGTAAGCCGCCGGCGCCGGGCGCAATCGCGCTCCAGCCGATACTGCCCACGGTCACCATAATCAGCGCAGTCGCGTAGACGGCGGCAACGAACCCGATCAGCGACGCCAGCGCCACCCAGGCGTAGCGCGGCGGCTGAAGCCACATCAGGTTGCTCCAGCCCCAATACTCATTCTGCTCGCGCAGCCACTGCGCCCCTCGACGAATCACCGGCGCCGCCAGTAGCGCAATTGGCGTAACGAGCGTAAGCGCGTATTGCGGCCACTTCGTCGGCCAGACCAGCAAGATCAGCAGTCCGCTCACCAGCCAGATTGCCAGATAACGCCGCTGCGGATCGCGCCATGCGGCAGGAATCCCGATCACGGCCAGCAGCGTCAGCCACGGATCGATGCCGGGGAGGAAAAAGACCTCTGGGTGCCATCCTACCGCCGGTGCGGTTATCAGCCAGATGATCGGTTGATGCCACGGATAACCGGCAGCCTGCACCTCACTGCCCTGCGTGTAGGCCGTCCAAAACCCGGCCATCTCTGCCAGGCGCGGCCCGGGTTCGCGCCAGATCGTGGGATTGGCGCCCGCAAACGTCAACAGCGCGACGCCGATCAATAGGGGAAGCTGACGGGCATGACCGCGCCCGATCAGCCAGGCCAGCATGGCCGGCGCGGCGATGATGGCATAATTCATCTTGGCCGCGGTCGCCAAACCCCACGCTACTGCTCCAGCCAGCAACCAGCGCCATTGCCGGCGCGCATCTGATCGAGCTGCCCGCTCCCAGGCTGCCACTGCCGCGATCGACCACAGCAGCGGCCATGACTCCAGGTAGGCCTGTGCCGTATACTTCACGGTGAGCGTGTGCAGGGCCAGCAGACCGGCAGCCAGCGGACCGGCGCTCCAGGCCAGCGCGACCACTGCCGCCGTGCCAAACAGCGCTGACAGCGCGCGCGCAGCGTAGAGCGCGGTGGTTGGGTTGGCGGCATCACCCAGCGCCAGCGCCCCCACTGCGTAGATCAGCTTGTGCAACGCCGGATGCTGGCGATTGCCGGGATAATCGATCACTCCGGCCCAATCGCCAGCCTGGATCAGCCGGGCATAATCGATCGCCGCGCCCACGTACACCGGCTCATCGAAGTCAACCGGCAGGGTCAGCGCTGCCCATACTCTGATCAGCGCGGCCAGCGCAATCACCCCAATCAGCCAGCCGCGCCCTGGTTTCTTGCTCACACCGTTCTCACCCCTTCACGCCGCCAACCGTCAACCCTGAAACTAGGAAGCGCTGGAGCATCAGGAAGACGATGATCGTCGGCAGAATGATCAATAGACCGCCAGCGGCAAAGTTGCCCCACGGCACGCTCTGGCTGTTTGCCAGACTGAACAGGCCGGGCACCACCAGCTTCATGCTGTCGGGAGCGGGCACCAGCACCGAGGCAAAGATGAAGTCACCCCAACCGGCCAGAAAACCGAGCAGCGCCGTCACCGCCAGCGCCGGACGAGCCAGCGGCAACGCAATCAGGATAAATGACTGGATCGGGCCGCAACCGTCGATCATCGCGGCCTCTTCCAGCTCGATCGGGATGGTGTCGAAATAGCCCTTCATGTTCCAGGTGCTGAACACCAGCGTGCCGGTCGTGTAGGCGAGGATGAGGCCCTCGTGCTTGCCGTACAATCCCAGCGCCGTCAGCAACTGCGCGACCGCCACCAGACTCAACACACCGGGAAAGGTCTGAATCGCCAGCAGCAGGATCAGGGCAAACTCGCGTCCGTAGAACTTAAAACGCGAGAAGGCAAACGCCGCCGAGGTTGTGATCACCAGCGAAGCCAGCGTCGTTACCCCCGCCACATAGAGGCTATTGCGCAACCATGTCAACAATGGTCGATCAAAAATCATCGCCCGGTAATTCTCGAATGTCCATTCGGTAGGAAGGAACATGCCGAGCAGATTCAGCGTATACAGCCGATCGCCGGTGCGCCCAGAGGCCAGGAACGCAAACCAGAGCGGGTAAACGGCAAACAATACTCCAGCGATCAAAATGGCATACTGCAAGATCAGCACTGGCCGAGAAGGTTTGCGGATCATGACTCGTAGGCCCCTTTCGTGATGCGGGTCAACCGCAGGCTATACAGGGTCGCTGAGAATAGGAAGATAAACAAGATCACTGCAAACGCGGTGGCATTCCCGTAATTCTGGGTCTGGAAGATCTGCTTGTAGGCATAGACAATCACAAACTCGGTTGCGCCGGGACGACCAACCTCATTGACCGGTCCGCCCTGCGTAATTGCCCACACTGTGCCAAACATCTGAAATGCGGTGATCGAGGTCAGCACCGTTGCTGGCAAGACCGCCGGACGGATGAGTGGCAGCGTGATCCGGGTCAGTTGCTGCCACCACGATGCGCCATCCAGCTCGGCGGCTTCATAGACATCGCGCGGCACCGCCTGGAGCGCGCCGAGAATGACGATCATGAAGAAGGGATAGGAAAACCAGGTATCGACCAGCACTACGATCATGAAGGCACTGACCGGATCGCGTAACCACGATGGGCCGGCAATGCCGAAGAGTGACAGCACCTGGTTGATCGTGCCCTGTTCGCGGAAGAAAAACTGCCAGATCAGCGACATCAGGATCGCCAGCGACGAAGCCGCCCAGGGCACAAAGAGCATCACCCGGAAGAAGGTGCGCCCGGGAAGATTGTCACTGTTCAAAATCAGGGCAAACGTCAGCCCCAGCAGAAAGCTGAATGGCACGCGCGCAATCACGAAGAGGAGCGTGCGGAAGACCACGACGACAAAGTCGCCGGTGCGCATAAGCGTATCGTAGGCATTGGCTACGTTCACCACTGCGGCCAGAATAAAACCCAACACCAGCGCGCCCAGCCACACCAGCGACGGCGCCACCGGCGGCTCCATCATGCGGTTCAGGCGCCGGTTGATAAACGCGGCGGCAATCAATGGCACAAAACAGAAGAAAATCGCCAGCATCGCGCCAAGCGCTTCCGGCGTGAAGAGATTGCCGATCAGATTGGCATAGTTGGCAAAGATTGGATCCTGCAATCGGTATGGCTGACCCAGCCCAACCGGGGCGCTGGTGCGAAATTGCGGCCAGCACAACGGGTCGAGGAGGCCGGTCAGAAAGATGTCGCAATCGGGGTTAGGGCGAAAACGGTTGCGATTGGTGAACGACGTGTAGACGCTGAGCAGGATCGGATAGATGTTAAAAAGCAGGATGCCGATGATGGTGGGGCCGGTGAAGAGTAGAACGGTGAGCGCTTTCCGACGTTTAGACCACGATACCATGGACGTTACCTCACAGGAGTCAGGCGAGAGGATAGCGGCAGTCGCGCGGGACAGGTGCATCACCCTGGTAGATTGTGAGCCGGACATCTTGTCCGGCTCACGTATCGCTGCTGTTCAGTCAACGACAGGAGATCTAGTATGTGGCTGACGCCTGCCGTTGCTTCCACCACCTACTTCATCTGCATGATAGCCGCTTCGATGGCCTGCTGGGCCGCGGCCAGCGCATCCGCCGGCGACTGCGCCCCCGTCCAGATCGCAACGCTGGCCTCACCGACCGGACCCCACTGGGCGGAAGCGAAGGGGGTGTTGGCCATCGGCACGCCCAGGTTCAACGCCGCGCCAAAGCCGGCCAGCGTGGGCAGGGCGGCCACTTCCGGATTCTGCAGCGCAGCGGTGGCCGCCGGCACCGTCTTGTTGGTCAACGCCAGCTTCGCCTGCACCTCAGCGCTGGTGAAGTACTTCATAATATCGAGCGCCACCTCGGCATTGCCGCGCTCAACCGCATTGCGGGTCAGCATCAGGGTCTTGATGCCGACGAACGGCTTGCCCAGCGGCAGGATGCCGTAATCAACCCCATCCTGCTCGATCCCGGCAATTGCCCACGGGCCGGTCCACCACATCGCCGCCTTGCCCTCAGCGAGCGCCGCCTTGCAGATGTCGTAGCTCTGCTCGCTGAACGAAACTTTGCTCATCTCGGCCAGCCACTCGCCGCCCTTGATCATCTCCGGCGTATTGACGTAGACATTGCCCTCATCATCGACGTAGCTCGGCACACCGTAGCCGAAGTAGATCGGGGCGACGTGATAGGCATCGTTGCCGCCGAAGCCCTGGTTGCAGACCAGAGTCTTGTCAGGATTGGCTGCGCGGAACTCCTTTGCCATGGTCAGCAGCTCATCAAGGCTGGTGGGCAGGCTCATATTGCCGATAACGGCCTTGTTGTAGATCAGAGCGATGCCCTCCTGGGTCTCAGGCAAGGCCCAGATCTTGTCCTGCCAGATCACGCCGTTAACCGCCGCCGGCTCGTAGGTGCTGCGCAGGAAATCCTCGGTGATGCCGTAATCGTTGAGCGCAACGATGTTGCCAACCAGCGCCTGCTGGCCGATCTGGTCATTCGCCCAGCCGATAATATCGGGACCTTCGCCCGCCGGGATGGCGACGTTCAACGCATTGCTGACATCCTCCGGCTTCGAGAGGTCAATCTTCACATTCGGATTGGCGGCTTCGTAATCGCGGAAGGCTTGCTCGATGGCGGTCAAATAGGCGCCATCCCATTGGTGCCAGACGCGGATGGTCACCTGCTGGGCCGGGGCAGCGGTCGGCTGCTCTGCCGGGGCAGTGGTCGGCTGCTCTGCCGGGGCAGCGGTCGGCTGCTCTGCCGGGGCAGCGGTCGGCTGCTCTGCCGGGGCAGCGGTCGGTTGGGCAGCGGGCTGACCGCCTCCACAGGCGGCCAGCAGCATTGCTGCGGCAATGAATAGAGCGATCAAAGCATGCTTCATTGCTTTCACGGTTGTACTCCTTGACTGTGTCGTCTCCGACAACAGCGCTACGTAGAGAAATCTGTTCCTCGAACCGTCCGAATCAGCCTCCTGTGCAATCTTTGCTTGCGCTGCTTCACACCTCCTCTCTGCGCGTGCTCCTGTCAGGTGAGGCGCAGAGCGACCGAGCAACTCTTGAAAAGCGCAATGGGCGGTCGTTGTTCGCTCCTCGTGGTTGTGAGGAGAGGGATGAACAACGAAGAGCATCTGTGCGTGCTCGCGTCGCTTGCGTCAGGCGACAATAGTTGTGACAGGCATTGTTTTGTTTACAACCTTTTCACCCACAACTATACCACTGACTGGGCACCTCTGTCAAGCGGTTGCAAGTAATTATACCGCAGAAAGTTGATCGATGAAGGGATCGCATGGGCTGGTCTTCCTCCCACTGGAGCAGGGGAGGACTGCGGGCGCATTCATGCCTGCGCGCTGCCGCCCTTCTGTTGGCGGAAAGGACGATTCGTGAACGTATATGCCATCCATCAGCGTTACCCTGGCGCACCTCATACCAACTTTAGGTGTCCAATCATCTTCAGATCAGCGCGCGGCGCTTCCCGCGCGCCCGTGCCATCCTGCTGTCTGGTCAGGAGCATGTGGCGCCGTCCCGATCCATGTCATTGCGAGGGCGCGTCAGCGCCCGAAGCAATCCCCCGCGTCAGCGGGAGTCGTGCCTCAGCGCCCGCTGCTGCTCCGCTCTCCCAGCGGGAGCGGGGCGGGAGTGAGGGCGCGCAGGAAATGGCCACGCCGCCGCCATCCCAGTCCTCCCAGCGTTCGGCGCGCGATCGGTGCTGCCCCAGCAACCGCTCTGCGGAGCGCTCCCGCCGCATCGTTCGCCCAGAGGCAGGGTGTGCGTGGCTGACTAATGTGACTATCTATCTAAAGTTGGTATTACGGGTGGCTGACAGAAGGGATATTCGGTACTGCCGACAGCGAAAATAGCCGGAGCGACGTTGTAGCGCAACATCGCTCCAGCCGCTTTCTGGCTCATTCAGGATGGATGTCTGGAGAGGGCGCTACTGCCCGTATCGCCAGCGCAGGTAGTGCTGACCGACATTCCCCATCTCCACCCGCCAGTTCGGATCGTTGTCAGGAGTGTAGGTCAGCACCCGTCGTTCAAAGGCCTGCATGAGCACGTCCTTCTCAACTCCGCCGACTTTGACCCGCGCCCAGTACGGTTCACTGATCGGCAATCCCATGACGAAGAGCCAATCGATGATCTGGCGGTTCACATAGCGCCCACCTTCGAGCACGACACCCTGTTGGGCAAAGTAGTCGAGGAAGACCTGTGGAATGTTGTGGCCGAGCGTCGTTTCGTAGCGACCAATTCGCACATCGTAGCGAGCCAGATCGGGGCGATCGACTACCGTGCCATCACGGTTCAGAAAAGCAGTCACAACCTGACCGGTGCGGTCAGCCGCCCGGTCGGTGTTGACCGGGAAGGCCACATTGCGCAGCGTGGCATAGGTTGGCGCATTGGGGTTGACATTGGCCGGATCACCGGCGACCGCTTCATTGGCCGGCGTCCGATCCTCGAACTGGGCATCACCCAGTTGCAGGCGGCCTGTCAGCATTTCTACCACGAGCAAGCCGTTCGTGACATACCACTGATTGCGGGGCGCATCAGGGTTGTTGATCTCCATGCGGCTCTTGTCGAAGTATTGCACCAGTCGATTGCCGCCCGGACTTTGCGTATACGGTTCGCGCATTGCGCCACTGATCGGCTGCGGCCCCCAGATCCACGAGCGCGGACGCAGACCCGGCGCGCCGCTGGCGATCGGCTGGTCGGTGCGCTGCCAGACACCGCGCATGGCATCGTCGGCAAAGGCGCCGTTAGGCGGAACAAATCCGCCGCTGCTCACGGGCGGCTGCGGGATTGGTTGCGGACTGGGCGGCGCAGGCGGCGCGGCGGTCGCTGGCTGATAAATCAGATAGACCGGGCGCGGCCCAACATCAAGGGTTAACACCCCACCCGCTGCCGCCTGACGGCGCTGCGCGCCATCGCGATCGACGATCGTCACTTCGGCATCTGCCGTCGGGATACGCACACGACCGCTATCAACCGCCCAGACTACCTCGACCACGCCGCGATCGGCGGCAAACCGGGCGGCGTAGGCTTCCGGCCCGCTATAACCGGTCAGATCATCGAGATAGATCACGCCTTCACCGGTGCGGCTATCAGGGTCATCATCGATCACGATAGCCTGCAACACAATATCACCATCGAGCCTGCCATCAACAAACTTGATGCGATTGCCCGGCTCAACCGGGCCGTTGATCGCCGCCACAAGCTGCTGCCAGCCGGGCGGGCCGATCTTGCCCAGCCGGTATTGCAGAATCTCGCCCTGAGCGTCGCGCAGTTGCACCTTGAGATCAAAGCTGCTGCCATCGCCATACACCCAGATTCCGATCTGGGTTGTGCCAGCGGGGAAGGTGATGGTCTCGCGCGGAGTAAAACTCACATAGTCGTTCCCGCTGGTTGTGAAACGGTAACGCACCTCGACAGCGCCGCCGCCGCTGCGCGCGCGCGCGCTGCTTTGGGCAATCGAGCCATTGCCGGTTGGGAAGGTCTGCCAGGCGATCGCGCGCTCAAAATCGAATGCCACTCGCTCTTCGCTCAGGCGACGCACACCAAGCGGCTGTCGCCCGCCAACCTGCTGATTGAGCGCGCGGAAAGCGTTGAACGCCGGTTTGAACTGGGTGTAGTCACCCTGACCGCTGCCATAACGGAGCAGGCCATAGCCGTTGTAGGGAGCGCCGTTCAGCAGTTGCATATCCTTGAAGCGGAACATGATCACCCGCTCGACGCCAGCCTGACGCAAGAGCGCCATCGCCCGCACCAGATAATTTGCCTGGGTTTCCAGATCGGTCGCGCGATTGCCGGTGCGATCGGTCGGCGTATCTGCCCAGCCAAACTCGGTTACCCAGATCGGCTTCGGTCCAAGGCGCGCGGCCAGGGTCTGGATCGCGCCAATGCCAACCGTATCGATCGAACCCGCTTCTGGGCCGAGCGGGTCGGTATACGGATGAAGCGCAATCACATCGAATGATCCCCAGGCGCCGTTGTCGGCAATGGCCTGCAAGAATGACCCAGCCGGTTCAGGCGAGACGATGCCGGCAGCCAGCACAGTCGCGCCGGGATCAGCCGCCTTAATCGCGGGATAGACCACTTTGAGCAGATTGGCATACGCCGCCGGATCTGGCGCCGGTCGCCAGTAGACAGGATTATCTGGTTCGTTCCAGACCTGCCAATAACGGACGCGATCCTTGTAGCGATTGACCACCGCAGTCGCAAAGCGGGCAAAAAGCTGCGGATCAGGCGGATAAAAGCTCCCCTGATCCGGCGGAATAGTATCGTCGGACGGATCGGGCGTGCCCCAACCGACTGCCGGGTTGAGCAGGCCGAGAATGTTTACCCCGCGCCTGGTCAGCTCATCTACCGCGCGGTCGGTGAATGTCCAGTCAAACTGACCGGGGCGCGGTTCGATCCGGCCCCACTGAAACTCTTCGCGCGCCCAGCCCAGGCCGCTTTGCGCAATCACTTCAGCGGGCACATGCAGCGAATCGGGGAAAGGGTACGTCATCCCGATATGCGTATTAGCGCCAAACGCCGACGGATTGGCCGATTGCGCAACCGGGGGAGAAAAGGGCAGCCATCCAGCCAGAGCAAGGAGAACCGTCGTGAGAAGTGCGAGTCTAAGCAGCCGATTTCGATGCATACAAGCGATCTCCCAATCGAACGAAAAGACGCCACCGTTTCGCAGTATAGCGACATAGCGAACCAAAATGGTGAGAATTTTGGTAAAACTTCCCCGATTGAAACTCTGCATCGCCTGCATGGAAGTGCCGTTGAGTTCCTCCTGTCAGTGCGAGCCGCGCGTAGCGCGGCGTGGCAATCGCCTGCTCAGGCGCACGGATCGGGCGGTGAGGCATACCTCCCGCTACCGCAGGAGATTGCTTCGGGCGCTGGCGCGCCCTCGCGCTGACATGGATGGCGGCGACGCGGCGATCTCCTGCACGCGTCATGTCGTTGCGAGCCGCGCGTAGCGCGGCGTGGCAATCGCCTGCTCAGGCGCACAGATGTGGCTGCGCGGCGCGATGCCTGCGCTCACGCAATGCTCCAAACGGTAGATATTATTGTCACGTATCGGACAACCACGTCAACCCTGCCTATACCCGGCGACACCAGGCCATCGTTCGCAATCTGCGCCGCGTTCAACGCGCGACCAGCGGCACCATCACCAGCCACTGTTCAGGCTGCGGCAATTCCACCGGCACCATGTAGGCCAGTGACGGCAGCCCATTGTGATCGATGAAGCGCACGTACAGACTGAGCGATGCGATCTGGTCAACGAGAAGTGTCAGTTCAGCCACTTCCGGCAACGGCACGCCAAGCGCAGGCGAATACGGCATGCGAACTGCCCGAGCAAAATCGCGCTGGAAGCTCACTTCAACGGCGCGCGTCGTCGCCGGCGCCACGAGATGGAGCGTGAGCGCATTACCAGCCAGCCGCGCAGGCTCAGGCACCTCATACGCCGGCGCCGGACCGAGCTGACTGACGGTAAACGTTTGCGTGATCAGCGACGACATGTGCCCAATCAGGTTGAGCGCGCGAAATTCAACGGTATATTCGCCATCGTACAGCGGTAATTCAATCTGCGCTACTTCGCGAATACTGTCGAATGCGCCGTCAACTGGTGTAGCAAGCTGCCAGACACTGCCGTTCACCCGATACTCGATTGCAGTGATCGGATTGATGCTGGCATCAGGCTGGACGGGTGAAGGATATGGGATGTCACGAGCGGTAAGTTCAACGACCGGTCGCGCGCCGGTCGCCTGTAAACTGGCGGTTACGGTAATCGCCGGAGTGGTGTCGAGCACATCGATAATCCCATTCCCATCACTGTCGCGATACCCCAACTGAGCGCGCGCTGAAGCATCAACTGCGCCATTCATAAAACTCGCGATAAGTTCCCGCATGATACTCGGTTCATTGGAACCACAGTTGTTGAACATACTGTTGGTGGTTGGCGTATACAAATAGCCGCTGCGCTGATCACATCTGATACCGGCGGCGCTATACTGATCGAGAGCGCCAAACAGATGAGCAAATTCGTGGGCGATCACAGCGGCAAGCCAGCGCGTTCCGTATGGTCCGCCATCAGAGGTGATCACACTGAATGGCCCGTTGAGATACGCATAGGCGAAGCGACCGTCGGCAAAGTAGCCGTCATCGCGATCGCTATTGACAATGAAGATCGTAGTCGCCCAATCTGCGCCCCGTTGATCGCGTAGATCGAATGCGGCCATGTACGCCTGCTCGAAGTAATTTGCGCTGTCATAGCCCAGCTCGCCCAATACGTCACCGATCCAGAGACCCTCTTGCGCCAATCCATAACGGATCGGTTCGTACTTCGTTGGCGCAACCTGAACAACCAGATCGAACTCCAGTCGCGCAGCAGGCAACCGTTCGCGCCACCACTCCAGCGCAGCGCGGGCCTGATTCGTCACCTGACTGATGAGTTCGGGGGTCCAGTCTTCAGTGGAAGGATCGAGGGCGCCGGTGCTTTCCGGCAAGACCAATCGCACAGCAACGTTTCCAGCCAGATACTGACTGGGCAAGCGGGGAACGCTTGTGTCGTCAGACGCAAATGACAACCCTGCGGGAGCAATCAATACATCATCGTGCGGCAGAGGGAGTGACGGTTCGGTTTCTGGCGCGGCGCGCAAGATTGTGATCGGCGACACAATCAGGCAGAGCATCAGGCTGAGAAGAAGGCTGGTACGCATGGCTGCCTCGCTCGGCTAAAATGATTGAAGACGGCAACATTGGCGCCTCCATCTCAACTGTACGCTGTGAATGCAGCATTGCCGAGAGACAAAAAAGTCCCGTCAGTTCAGGACTGACAGGACCATCGACAAACGACTCTGAGTAGGAGCGTTGTACTACCAGCAAACACCTGACCGCAGGTGATTGGTTCGCGCGATGAAATGGGTGAGGGCACTATGCGCACAGCCCTGGATTGGTTATGGGAGATTCCCCAACGCGATGAGGATGCGCGCCGTCAGGCGCGGATTATCATCGTGTTGGCGCTGGTGATGGGACTGATCGCAACGCTGGCGATCCCTTTGGTGCTGGTTGCGACGCCGCGCGCTGCGCCATCCCTGATCGCGATCAACATTATCGGCCTGCTGATATATGGCGTCGTCATTGGAATGGTGCGCGCCGGACTGGTGCAGGCGGGAGGCGTCATCTTCACAGCCAGCATTGCCATCCTTACGCTGGCATCAAACTTTGATGGCGAGCGCAGTCGCGCGGAAACAATCGTTTCAGCGCTTTTTCTCGTCTTGCCGCTGATTATCGCCGGTCTGATCCTGCGTCCAATCCTGATCTGGCTGGCGCTGGCGGTCAATCTGATCGGTTTGTTGATCGCCTGGAACCTTGCCGGGGTGGCATTGTTTGCCACTCCGC
>FWWL01008370.1_pt1 | contig 13317 bp, 14 predicted proteins | sample 2228331 | NCBI WGS metagenome assembly FWWL01 (sample SAMEA103939775, study PRJEB20133) | metagenome | reverse complement strand
TTCCATTTATGACGAGATCCCCGTCATGACAATACGTCGGTGATTTCGAATCAAAAAGCGGAGTGTTTGTCCATGCGAAAGCTTATGGATATTTTCTGTCGCAGCGTTGACCTCATCGCCGGAATCTTAATCGGAATTGCCACATTGGTGGTCGTCGTCTCGGTTGTGGCGCGGTACCTTTTTGCGTCGCCAATTCCCGGCGCTTACGACATTGCGCGTCTTTTGATCGGCGCATGTATCATGTGGGGCTTTGCCGCAATCGGCTTTAAGGGGGGGCATATCACTGTTGATTTGCTATTCGAATGGCTTTCTGCACGCGGGCGACGTCTTCTTAATCTCTTCTCAGGAATGATCCTTTTAAGCTTTGTCATTCTTCTTACCTGGAAAATGCTTGCCCGTGTGCTATCCGCCCGCGCGAGCGGTGAAGCGACCTTTGATATTGGTCTTCCGCTGTGGCCGTTTTTGGCGCTGATTTGGGCAGCTGTCGTCGCATCGACAATCACGGTCTCAATTCGCTTGTGGCTTTTAGCAACAAGCAAGGGCGATGATCCGTTTGCAGAGAGTTCTAACAGCCAGTGAAAATACCATTATCGCCGAAGAAGGGCCGAAGTTGTGAACGCAACGGATCTTGTTACCAGCGGTGGCTTTCTCGCGCTTTTTTTACTGATCCTTTTGCGCGTGCCGATCGGTGTTGCGATGGCGTTGGTCGGCGTCGTTGGTTTTGGAACTGTTTTAGCTTTGCGCCGTGGTTGGGACCGTGGCTTTGAGATTGCTTTGAACCTCTTGAGCACATCGCCAGTTCGCACGGTTACCGATTTTAATCTGAGTTTGATTCCATTTTTCATCTTGATGGGAGTTTTCGCCGAACGCTCCGGTCTCTCACGAGAGCTGTTTCGGTTTGGCAACGCGTGGCTCGGTTCCCTGCGCGGCGGTGTTGCCTTCGCAACAATCACTTCCTGTGCCGGGTTTTCCGCCGTATGTGGTTCGTCAATCGCCACAGCGGCAACAATGACAAAGATCGCCCTGCCAGAAATGCGGCGCTTGGGTTATCGAGAGGAAACCGCGACCGGAGTGATTGCGGCTGGCGGTACTCTCGGCATCCTTATTCCACCATCGGTTGTTTTGGCGATCTACGGATTTATTACAGAGACAGATATCGGTAAACTTTTTATCGCCGGAATTTTTCCGGGAATACTCGCCGTCCTCCTTTATATCGCGACGGTGCGCATTGCCCATGCGCGTGGACTTCCCGCAGGAAAAACTTTCGACGCCCGAGAAGCATTGGCATCGCTTCGCGCAATTTGGGCGGTTGTCATCGTTTTTCTCGGCGTTATCGTTGCGATTTATATGGGTCTGGCGACCCCAACCGAAGCAGCGGCAGTTGGCGCAGTGCTCACGATGGCAATTGGAATCGCACGGCGTCGTCTCGATTTGAGAACGATTCTCCAAGCGCTCACTGAAGCGCTTCGCACCTCAGTGACGATTTACACAATCATCATCGGTGCTGTTTTATTTTCTCAGTTTCTCGCCCAGACCCAAACGCCACAAAAGATTACCGCTTCTCTCATCGGCTTAGACTTTGGCGCTTACGGAACGTTACTGTTAATTCTCTTGCTTTTCTTAATCGCCGGCTGTATCCTAGACACAATGGCAATGATCATCTTGATGGTTCCTATCGTTTTTCCCGTTGTGATTAATCTTGGTTTTGATCCAATCTGGTTCGGGATTGTCGTCGTGATCGTTGCCGAGTTGGGTTTGATTACGCCACCTTTTGGGATTAATGTTTTTGTGATAAATTCAATCGCGCGGGATGCCCGCTTACTCACTATTTATCGCGGCGTGCTGCCGTTTATCGTGACCGATATTATTCGGCTTGCGATCGTAGTCGCCTTCCCGAGCCTTGTTCTTTGGCTTCCGCAGACTATGAGATAAGAAATGATGATGCAGCTTCCGCCACCGCGTTTAGAGCCGTTCATCGTCATTCTCGCCGAATTAGCTGAGCCCTTGGTTCTTGGGCAAGGACGTGCCGGTCTTCGGCGCATCATTCCAATCATCGGTGGTCGTGTTGAGGGCCGACTCCGAGGGAAGATTTTAGATATCGGCGCCGACTGGCAGACAATTTTTCCTGACGGCACGGCTGAGCTTGACGCGCGCTACGCAATTGAAACTGACGACGGCGCGCTTATTGATGTCAGAAATTTTGGGGTCCGACATGGGCCACCGGAAATTCTTGCCCGGATCGCTCTAGGGGAAACCGTTGATCCAACGCGTTACTATATGCGAACCTGGCCGCGATTTGAAACCGGGGATCCGCGCTATGCCTGGATTAACCGAGGCCTCTTTGTTGCAACCGGCGCCCGCGGGAAAAATGATGTTCGGATAGAAGTCTACGAGATCATCTAAATTTTAATTGGAAGTAAATTGGTCAATCTTTAAATTCTTTGGATCGCTACGCATCGACGCAGAGATGAATGTGCCTCCTGTGATCGCTTGCTGACGTTAAGATCACTTTTCACAGATCACTTGATCAGTAAAATGCGTCAACGTATCCGGTGGCGCACGTTTGCGCTTTTGATAGTACCCGGCGCGAAAACAGAGAAACAATTGGGTTTTACCGGTGAGAGACTTTAAGCGAAGGCTCGAGAAAGTTTTTGTCTTTGTTTTCGATATTTTAATTCAGCCTGTTCGTTCTTTGTTGGAAATTTTTCGAGCTCATTTCGTTCGAACCGTTCGCTTCTTGAACGTCGATTACACAACGAGCGTCGGGCGCAACAATCAGGTTTCGCAAGCAATTTTAGCGCCCGTGGCTGTGAAGCGGCTTTTATCGCCGCCGATCGCGCTTGGTCTGAACCGGCTGATAGGCAAGCGCGGCATGGGCCTCGCAATAAGGCTTGCCGGGCAGCGTTGGCAGCCCGCAGAAATAGAAATTGGGCGTCGCGGGATCACCGATCGGCCATTTGCAGGTGCGCTCAGTCAGCTCCATCAAAGTCAGCTTTCGCGCGCGCTTTTCGACCTCGCGCACGGTAGCAAGCGTTTCGGACGAAATCTCGTCGGTTAGGGGGGGTGCGCCGGGCAGATCGCCAGGCCCCTCCTGCGGCCGGGCTCCGACAAAGGCAACAACCGTGCCGCCCTCTGCGCCGGACCCCTCTTCAGAGGGCGCCAAGGCGCTTTGACCGGCGGCAGGCTGATCGAGCTCTGGCGGAGCTTGAGCGACAGCCTCGTCATCAGCGGGCGATAAGCACGCCTCCTCGGCACTTGGCCCCTGTGCCGCTTCGAGCGCAGTCGGCTCCACACCACCTTCCGTTGGCGCGGGCTCAGCGCCAGAGGACTCAGAAGCGGCCAACTCCGCCGCGCGCGCCGGATCGCCATGGCGGTTGGACAGACCAAGCCGATGCACTTTGCCGATCACAGCGTTGCGGGTAACCGACCCGAGCTCTTTGGCAATCTGCGAAGCCGATTTGCCCTCAGCCCAGAGCTTTTTCAGCAACTCAACACGTTCTTCGGTCCAGGTCATGGGAGGATCCTGTTTTTGCCTTTAGCCCTGGCGACATTCGGCTTTTGCGAATACCAACCCGCGCTTATCGGGACAAGGGGCACCGCGCGCACGCGACCCCGCGACAAAATGTGCCGATAACAAGATCTTGCGCACCCTTGCTTAGGTCGCGACGGGAGCTAGGATAACCGTTGCTACCTTCCGGCCTTTGGGAGCATTATGCATGCCACTTCGACTTGGTAAACTGATTGTTGCGGCTGCCGGCTTGGTTTTCGCGCCGCTTTCTGCGCAGGCGGGCGACCCCGCTGCGGGTGAACGCGAATTTCGCCAGTGCCGCAGCTGCCATATGATTGTGTCGCCCTCGGGCGAAACGATCCAGCGCGGTGGGCGCGTTGGCCCCAATCTTTGGGGTATCATTGGGCAACCTGCGGCCGCGAATGCGGAATTTTCCTACAGCCAAGCTCTGACTGCCGCGCGCGAGCGTGGCCTGATCTGGACGGAAGAGACGTTTGTTGCCTACGTACAGAATCCAACGCAGTTCTTGCGGGAATTCTTGGGCGATTCTTCCGTCCGTTCCTCCATGAATTACCAAGCCCGCAACGGGGCCGAAGATCTGTTTGCCTATCTCCAAAGCCTGCAGGAGTGATCGCAGGCGCCCGCACACCTGACTTTGCCGAGCCGTCTTGCGGGGTGCACCTGTCTGCCTCCTCGGTAGGCACGTGCGTTATGCGCCGCAAGGTTTGGTCTCGGCACGGACAAGCAGATGCTTTTCAAGCGATCGACCTCGATTTTCGTTCGCGCGTGGCACGCCGAGCGTCAACCGGCTTAGGTGTGCTCATGCAGATCCGGCTGCAGGATTCGCCACGCTGCCGCGCGCGCAAAGCGCAAAAGCAACGCACGCCGACGTGCTGCAGAAAGGGGCGTGGGCTCTGGCATGCGCACGAGCGTGCCGCCCCAGGCATCGGCCACAATTAGGCCTCCTGTTTGAGGCAAATATTCGGTTGGAAAGCCAGCCGGCACCGCCCAAAAGAACCGGTCGCACCATTCTAGATAGCGCGGCCATTTGCGGTCTGCCTGCAAATCGCCCAAGCTCGATTTGCATTCAACAACCCAAAGCTCGCCCTTTGGGCCCACGGCCATAACATCAACCCGCAAGCCGGCGCTCGGTGAAAATTCGCAGAGGCTTGCGAAATCGTGCTGCGCAAGCGCCCGGCAGACCCCGCGCGCAAGCTGCACGCCGGCCCGCGCAAGCGGCTGCGGCCTTATTGTCTCGCCTGCCATGCGCCCCACCACCGCTTCCAGCGGCGCGCAAGTGCTTTAGGTTTGTCGGCATAAAAGCGTGCCCCAAGCGTAAGCGCCGCCTCGGCCTCGCTCAGCATGCGCGCGTTGATCGCACGCAGATAGTGCCCATGCTCAGCCGACGAAAAGCTGCCCTCCTCTTCCAAGAGAGCCAGATGAATGCGCAGAATGTCGAGGTCTTGATGCCGGCCCAAGGTTTCCCCCAAGCGGTCGGCAACGCTGACCCAAGGGCTCATGATTTCGGGCCATATGGGCACGAGAAGCCGCGCTTGATACCAGTGATGTTTGACCGCTTTGCGCCATTCGTGAAAGACCTTCGCATCGCGCCCAAGCGCCTCTTGCGAAGCGGCAAGACCCGCGCGGCCTTTCCGCCAGGTGGCCTTGAGCCCAGGCTCAAGAGCCTTCCAGCCATCGGCAGAAAGGCGCCAGTCCTTAGCCTCGTCCCGCAAGCGCGCGAATGTGTCGCTCATAGCCGAAAGCGTTTTCGGAAGCTCAGGATCAGCCCGCAAACGCGCGACCTCCTCGTCAAGCCTGTGTTCAAGGGCCTCCACCAACCCCGGCGGCAGATCTTCAGAAAGGGCTTGCACCGTCGCGAGCCTCACCTCCGCATCGCGCAGCGGCGCGAGAAGTGCCGCATGCTCGCGCAAAATCCCGTTGACCTCGGCAAAGCGCGGGAACGTAGGCTTGACGAGCTGCAACAAACCCCGAAGCTTTTTGATGTGTTTGCGAAGCCCGTGAATGGCTTGAGCGGTGGGCAAGCGGGGCGTGGCTTCGGCAGCGTGAGCGAAGGGATTTTCGCCACCATTTGGGGGCGGCGCGTGACCCGCCTCAGGAGTCGGGCTTTGGCGCAAAACGATGTCTCGCGTTGCACCAGGCGCCTCGAGCGCGTTGCCCTCAGCCAAAGAAGACGCTGCAAGCTCTGGCTCCTCCTCCTCTTGGCCTTCGCCGGTTTCATAATGGCTTTCAACGCCATCCGTGGGGCGGAGCAAAGCCAGCGCCCCTTTGAGTTCGCGCCGGGCGATCCGGCGAAAGCCATCCTCAACGCTTTCGTCTGTGAGACGGAAAACATAGCTCATTAAGGGGCTCCCGACATGTCGAATTCTCTTGCTTCCCTCGACGCGCGTGATTAGCTTGCATGTTGGCGGGTGCTGCTCTTCTCGTGGTCGGTGCTTTTCCAGTGGCCTATAGCATTTCCGAGGGAGCTGGCTCTGCCGAGGTCGTGGCCTCGGTACTCTGGTGCCCACCTGACGTGTCAGGCTCTCGGGAAAACGACCCCGGTCACGGTCGCTGCGGGCCCGCCGCCGGTTGCCTCAGGGAGTGGACCTCTTGTTGCCTCCGGACGAGGCGTTATTGCCTTCCAAAGAATTCCTTCCAACGAGAGCGGCAAGCGCGTTTTCAAACACGTGGGCTAACGAGTGCGCTGCTTGACTTCTGGAAAAACTGCAAGTGCGGCAGGCGCAAGAACCTTTTGTTGGGCCAGGGCCCTTGCCCCGAAAAGCCGGTTCAAAAGCGCCCCTTTTCCACTCCGGCGCAAGCCCCGCGGGGGATGCTGCGACTCGGCCATGCGCATGATCGTCATCGCAAATTGCGCCCCGGCAAAAACGAGCCCGTTGAAGAAAAACAACAAAAATGCGGCGAGAAGCCCGCTTTCGCTGCCAAAGAGCAAGCGGCGCAGCCCCGCCACGTTGATCCCCAACAACAGCGCGACAAACACGCCCGCCAAGGCAAAACCAATCAACACCTGGCGGATGTAAAGCCGCACAAGCTGCGGCATCGGATCAGACATGATCGCCCCCTTCAAGGATCGGCCACAAGCAACGCTATTGAAGTTTAGCACATCTGACCGACGCGGAAAGGTCCTTAAGCACGCACGGCGGCAAGCCGCGTTAAGGGACAGATGGGCGCAGCGGTTCAGCTTTTTTAGTGCGCAAAAGCTTCAGGGCGCGCAACGCGGGCCATGTGATCAAGCACCGCGTTCACAAAAGCGCTTTCCTTACCTTCAGGGAAAAAATCTTGGGCAATCCGAAGGTATTCGGTGATAACCACGCGCGGGGGTGTGTCGGTCAGGGCAAGCTCGGCTCCGGCAGCGCGAAACAGCGCCCGCAAGGTGGGGTCAATGCGCACAAGCGGCCATTTGGCAACAAGCGCCCGATCCGTGAGCTGATCGATCATTGCCTGATTGTCGACCACAAGCTCAAGGATACGCCGGAACAACGCCCGATCGGCATCAACCCATTGCCCTTCGTCATCGGCGACCCCAATGCGAAAGGCTTCGAATTCGGCCCGAACATGGTCAAGCGTCTGGCCGGTTTTCTCCATCTGAAAGAGGGCTTGGACGGCATAAAACCGCGCCGCTGTGCGCATAGACCGTTTGCGCGCACCTTTCTCATCGCCGCGGCTCATACGCCCTCTCCACTTCGGTGGCCAGTAAGGCCCGCGCCCGAAGGACGAAAGCCCACCGTTCCTTTCGGGCGGCCCCAACGCTGCGCCAAAGCGAGCAAATGCAGCGCTGCAGCCGCAGCATGGCCGCCTTTATCCTGCCCCGCTGGATCAGCGCGCAGGCGCGCTTGTTCGAGCGTGTCCACAGTGAGGATCCCGTTGCCAATACAGGCCCCTTGCAGTGACAAAAGCATCAAGCCGCGCGCGCTTTCCCCGGCAACAATATCATAGTGCGAGGTCTCCCCGCGCACGACACAGCCAAGCGCAACAAAGGCGTCAAATTCGGCCATCCGAAAGGCTTGCGCGACCGCGGCGGGAATCTCAAGCGCGCCTGGCACCTCCACTACGGTGTGGCTTGCGCCGACCTTGTCCAAAACCGCCCGCGCCCCGCTGATAAGCAAATCAGCGATTTCCCAATAGTAGGGAGCGACGACCAAAAGCGCCTTGACGGGATCAACAAAGCGCGGCAGAGGCAAGACCTGCTCGGTGCGGCCCGGCATCGGTTACTCCTTAGTGATGGGATGCGTTCCGGTGATGCGAATCCCGAAGGCCTCAAGCCCAACAACCTTCGGAAGGGGCGAATTGGTAACAAGCGTGATCTCGTGAAGTCCAAGGGCAGCTAAGATTTGTGCGCCGATACCGTATTCGCGCAAAACAAGCGGCGGCGCGCCTGCTTCGGGCCTGTGCAGTGTGAGCTTTGGGTCGCGCAACAGCACCACCACTCCCCGGCTGTGCGCGGCCACGATTTGCATCGCCTGCTGCAAATGGCCGGCATGATCGGGGCCGATGCCAAGCGCATCGGCAAGCACATCAAGCACATGAACCCGCACCAAGACAGACCCCGGGGCGCTGAGATCACCTTTGACCAAGGCAACATGTTCGGCCCCGCGCACCTGATCGACAAAAAGCCGCATCTGCCAATGACCGCCGTAAAGCGAGGCCACACCGCGCGCCTCGATCTCGCGGACAAGCTTTTCGTGCTTGAGCCGGTAGGCGATGAGGTCGGCAATGGTGCCAATCTTCAGCCCGTGTTTGCGCGCAAAGGGCACAAGATCAGGCAGCCGCGCCATGGTTCCATCATCGTTCATGATCTCGCAAATCACGCCCGATGGGTTCAACCCGGCAAGCCGCGCAATATCAACCGCAGCTTCGGTGTGACCGGCACGAACAAGAACCCCACCTTTGCGGGCGCGGAGGGGGAAGATGTGCCCAGGCGTCACCAAGTCGGCCGCGGTTTTTGTGGGATCGATCGCCACGGCAACAGTGCGCGCGCGGTCGTAAGCGGAAATGCCGGTTGTGATCCCCTCACGCGCCTCGATCGAAACGGTAAAGGCGGTCGCATGGCGGCTTTCGTTGCGCGGCGCCATGAGGGGCAGGCCCAGCTGATCGACCCGTTCTTCCGTCAACGCCAAGCAGATCAAGCCCCGCCCATGCGTTGCCATGAAATTGATCGCTTGCGGCGTGCACATTTGCGCGGGGATGACCAGATCGCCTTCGTTTTCGCGATCCTCCTGATCAACCAAAATGAACATCCGCCCATTGCGGGCATCGTCAATAATCTCCTCAATGGGCGCGATCGCCCGCCGCAGATCTTCGCCGGTGAGCGCACTCGAAGCGTGATTGGTCATGGGCATTCCCCAAACACCTGCTTTCTCTGACCTCTAGGGCAGGCCAGCGGCGAGGAAAAGGCCGTCGCGGTCTGGTCCAAAGGGCCAAATCACCGCATGCGTCTTTCGCCCTTTGTCGCGGGTTCGCTTGCGGCGGCGCGGCAGCTTTCGTGCAACCTGACGTGACAATTAGCCCGCGCCAGACGAGCGCAAGGGCAAAGCTTCCGTCTCGTTGCTCTCCTCGCCTCCCGCACGGTCGGCCGCGGTTGTCGCGGTGCGTCTGCGGGTGTTGCGGCGCCGCCTCTGACCGGCGGATGCTTGTTCTGTGGTTACGGGTGTTTCGGGCTTAGCAGGCGCCGGCAAATCTTCGCTGGTGCTCGCGGGCGCTTCAGCCATGGCGGCAGGCACGGCATCCTTCCGCCCGGCAGCGGATGGCTCAGGGATCTCAAGCTGCACGGGCTGCGAAGGCCTTGGTTGTGCGGGAGTGGATTTGTCTTCACGCGCATCCGGCTCACCGAAGGCCCGATCGGGCGGCTGAACGGGCGCTTTTGGCTCAGCGCCCCGAGCAGCGGGGTCCTGAGACGCAGGCGTTTGCGTCTCAACTCCGGGTGCCGGTGTCGCATCGGGACGCCGTGATTCGGCTTCCGTGCCCTGCGCCGGGGCCTGCGTTTCGGTGCCGGCCTGGTCAGCCGCTGGGGCTGTCTCTGCGCGCGCTTCCACCCCACCCCTTTGCCGCGGGTCAAAGCGCCGGTGCCGGCGCCCCAACCAATCGAGCCGAAGCTCGCGGTCGGCCCGCTGCTCTGCGCGTTGTTCTGAACGCTGCTCGGGGCGCGGCTCGCCCCGCTGGAGGGCGCGTTGTTCCATAACCTCGGCTGCGCCCACCGCTTGCGCTGAATCAGTCGGGGCTTGGCGAGCCTCCGCACGGAGCTGGCTGCCGTTGGCCTCAGCCGGTTTTGTATACCCCTCACGCAGCTCGCGCTCGTCAAACCGCCGTGACGGCTGACCATTCACGCTTTGGGCCTGCTGCTGGTGGTGCTGCTGATGGTGAACGTAGTGCTCGCGACGCGCCTCGGCTTCGCGCGCCGCCTCAGCCAACGCCTCATTCAAAAGCCGGACATAATGCTCGGCGTGCTGCAAGAAATTTTCCGAGGCAATACGGTCCCCCGAAAGTTGGGCATCGCGCGCCAAGGCAAGATATTTGTCGATGATCTGTTGCGGCGTTCCCCGAACCTTACCCTCAGGGCCAGAGGATTCGAAGACCCGATTGACGATATTGCCCAAGGGGCGCGGGCGGTTTTGCTTCGAGCGCGAACGCTTGCTCATCATTCTCTTGTCGAAAAGTTTCGGCCAGGGTCGGCCTTGCGACCAGCGGCAGCGCCAGGCGGGGCGCGGCAAAACAACGTGCGCTGACTTGCAATGCGAAGGGCGGGTTCTTGCGAAGCCCTGCGGCCGACAACGCCCCTAAAGCATGCTTGCTGCTCTGAGACAAGCCCTTTTTTGCTCTTTTCCGAGCAGTTACCGCCTGATCTTGCAATTTGGGTCCGATTTGGTGCGCCGCTGCCACGGACGAACCCCCAAGGCTGCGCGCACGCCCACCTCCCTTTTGCAAATCGCTCACTCCACAACCACAACGCGCGGCCGCCCATCCAGATCGGACACCAGGTGAAGGCGCACAAAACCCGCAGCGGCAAAAATTGCCGCAACCGCGCCTTCTTGCCCACGCCCGAATTCCACCATGACCCGCCCGCCTGGGGCTAGATGCAGCTTTGCGCCCGCTGCGATGGCGCGAAAGGCCGCAAGGCCATCGCCTCCGGGGGTGAGCGCACGGCGCGGCTCATAAAGCCGCACCTCAGGGGCAAGAGTAGCAAGCTCCTTTTCCGGAATATAGGGCGGATTCGAGACAATCAAATCAAAGCGCCCGTCAACCCCTTCAAACCAGTTTGCGCGCTGAAACTCTACTCGGTTTGCAAGGCCCAAGCGGCGGGCGTTTTCGCGCGCAACCACAAGGGCCTTCTCGCAAAGATCGGTCCCAATGCCGCGCGCCTCGGGACGCTCGGCAAGGAGGCTTAGCACAATTGCCCCCGATCCCGTGCCGAGGTCGAGAACGCGCGAAAAAGGCCGCTTCAGCGCCTCGGCCACCAAGATTTCGGTTTCTGGCCTTGGATCGAGCACATCGGGCGTCACCAGGAAGCGGTGCTTCCAAAAGGCACGTTCTCCGATGACCTGCGCAAGCGGGCGACGGGCTGCGCGGGCGGAAACAAAGGCCTGAAGCCTTTGGGCTGCCTGGGGCTCTATCGCCTGATCGAGCGGCAAGGCGTGTAATTTTTCGATCGACACGCCAAGCGCTGCCGCGGCAAAGAGCCGCGCTTCGTGCAAAGGCTGCTCAATGCCGGCTTTGCGGAGCGTGTCTGCAACAGCAACCAATGCCCCGCGCAGCGTCGGCATGGCGGCTTCTACGCTAAACGAGCCAAGCCCTGGGTCAGTGCTCTCGAAGCTCACGGCGTGTCTGCCTCAGCAAGCGCGCGCGCCTCGGCCGCGGCGATCAACGGCTCGATCAGCGGGTCAAGATCGCCCTCCAAAATCTCAGGCAACGCGTGCAGCGTTAGCCCAATGCGGTGGTCGGTGACGCGCCCTTGTGGAAAATTATAGGTGCGGATCCGCTCTGAGCGATCGCCGGTGCCAACTTGAGCGCGGCGCGCCTCGGCGCGGGCTTGGGCCTCCTCGCGCCGTTTTAGGTCGAAAAGCCGTGCGCGTAACACCTCCATCGCGAGACGCCGGTTCTGGTGCTGCGATTTCAAGGCGCTGGTCACAGTAATGCCGGTTGGGAGATGGGTGATGCGGACTGCCGAATCGGTGGTGTTGACATGCTGGCCCCCTGCCCCCGAGGCCCGCATCGTTTCGATGCGCAGCTCGCTTTCTGGAATCTCGAGATCGATTTCATCGGCCTCGGGCAAGACGGCAACGGTGGCGGTTGAGGTGTGAATCCGCCCGCCCGATTCGGTGACCGGAACACGCTGCACGCGATGGACGCCTGATTCGTGTTTGAGCCGTGCGAAAACGCCCTCGCCCGCAATGCGCAGCACCGCCTCGCGCACCCCGCCAAGCTCGGTTTCCTGCAGGCTGATGAGCTCAACCGAAAAGCCGCGCCGCTCGGCATAGCGCGTGTACATGCGCAACAAGTCGGCGGCGAACAGCGCCGCCTCCTCGCCCCCTGCGCCAGGCCGAATTTCAAGGATTGCCGGGCGCGGGTCGGCAGCATCTTGCGGCAGAAGCGCACGTTTCAGCGCACGCTCAAGCGCGGGCAGTTCGGCGTCGATCCGGGCCCGCTCCTCGTCGGCAAGCGGGCGAAGCTCAGGGTCAGCCTCAGCAAGCGCCTCCGCTTCAGCCCGCGCAGCCAAAGCCTTTCGCCAGGCAGCAAGCGCGCTGACCACAGGCTTGAGCCGCTCATACTCACGCGAAAGCTCGGCAAGCTCAGCAGCAGGCGGCGCCTCGGCAAGCCGCGCTTCAAGATAGCTAAACCGCGCCTCAATTTCGGTCAGACGTTCAAGCGGAAGCATTGGTGCGGACATGAGCCTCCCCTGCCTGGGGTGTGCGTCGTGGTCAAGAGGCCGGCACGTCTCTCAAAATCTAAAGAGCCGTTGCGCAAAAGTGAGCCGTTCCCTCATGGGACGGCCGCTCGGCAGTAAAACGTGGCGAACCAAGCGCTGTGGACGCCGTCTTAGCGGCTCGCGTGCAACCAGACGGCGGCGCTCATTGCAGCAAGGGCATGGGGTCGACGCTGTCAAAGCCTTCGCGCACCTCGAAATGCAAGAAGGGTGGGTCGCCGCGCCGGACGGTTGCGATCACTTGCCCGCGGCGCACCCGGGAACCCCGCTCGACGCGGATGTTGTCTATGTTGGCGTAGACGGTCAGCAGGTTATCGTCATGGCGGATCACCATGATCGGCGTCTGCTCGGTGTCGCGCGTGATTGCCGCCACGGTACCGTCGGCTGCCGCGCGAACCTCGGTCCCGGCGGGGGCTGCGATGCCAATGCCGTCGTTGCGCCCACGCTGATAGGCGCGGATGATGCGGCCTTCGACCGGCATCAACAGCCGCGGCTGGCTTGTGCGCTCGCTGGCCATGTCGGCCACGGGTGGGGGTTGGGGCGCGCGGGCTTGTGCCCCCTGCCCGGCCGGCGGCGGGTTTGACGAGGGCAAGGGCTGGCTTGCTGAGGGTGGCGGCGGGGTTGGGGTTCCCTCTCCGGGGCGGCTGGTTTGTTCGCGCCCGATGGCACCGGGTGCAGCGCGCGGCGGGGTGGCTGCGGTGGGCTGTGCCCCTGCCCCAGCGGCGCGTGGCAAGCTTCCGTCCCCTGCTGCGGCCTCGGCAATCGACATCGGGGTGGGGATGATCAACACCTGCCCCACATAGATCAGGGCCGGGTTGGTGATGCCGTTGGCAAAGGCGATATCCTGAACGGTTACGCCGTAACGCCTTGCGAT
>FWWL01003769.1_pt1 | contig 13318 bp, 11 predicted proteins | sample 2228331 | NCBI WGS metagenome assembly FWWL01 (sample SAMEA103939775, study PRJEB20133) | metagenome | reverse complement strand
CTCAAATTGATTTTTTTCAATGGAAAATTTATATTTGAAAAAAGGAAAATTTTTCTCGCATCGGGCATAAAATGAAAGAACAAAGCAAAGAAATAGAAAAACTCAAAGAAAGCCGATCTATCAAGATAGATATACCAATCGTTGGGATGACCTGTGCAAGTTGTGTCTTGAAAGTTCAAAACAATCTTATCAAACTTCCGGGGGTCAAAAACGCCATCGTCAACCTTGTCACTGAAAAAGCGACACTTGAGCTTGAACCGAGCACTCAAATCAACATCAAAGATATAATCAATTCCGTAAAATCAATCGGATACGATGTAGCAATCCAAAAGATAACTTTCCCAGTGCAGGGAATTTCCACCGCTTCTTCGGCATTCATCGAAAATGCACTTTTAAAATTAAATGGGGTCGTAAAAGTTTCCGCAAACCCAGCAACAGAAAGCATAACGCTTGAATTTATCCCAACACTTGTTTCACTTGACAACATTAAAGAAGAGATAGAAAAATTTGGCTATAAAGTCCCAAAGCTTGCAGAAGAAGATATTGAACTTTATGAAGAGATAATCAAAAAGCATGAATATGAAAACCTAAAAAAGCGCTTTATCTTAAGTGCCCTGCTTACAGGTTTAATCCTACTTGATATGATTTCACATTTGTTTTATCACATCGAAAATAGAACCCTTGTCAATTACATTCTCTTTGTCCTTACGACGCCGGTTGTCTTTTACGGTGGGGGTAGATTTTTCAAAAGCTTTTTCGCAGGGATTCGTCACTTATCTGCGGATATGAATACATTAATTGCAATTGGAACCGGCTCAGCATATCTTTATAGCGTCGTTGCGACATTTTATCCAAAACTCTTTACATCTATTGGAAAAGCGCCGGATGTCTATTACGAGACATCAGCAGTTATAATAACATTAATTTTGCTCGGAAGATTGCTTGAGGCAAGGGCAAAAGCTCAGACGACATCAGCTATAAAGAAACTATCATCTCTTCAGCCTAAAACAGCTACGCTCGTAAAAGATGGAGAGGAAATAATTGTTCCGATCAAAGAAATAAAAGTTGGCGATATAATTCTCGTCAAACCTGGGGAGAGAATTCCGGTTGATGGCGTAATAGTTGAAGGTTATGCTTCGGTAGATGAATCTGTAATAACTGGGGAAAGCATGCCTGTTGAGAAAAAGCCCGGTGATAGCGTTATAGGTTCAACATTAAATAAAGCAGGGAGTTTTAAATTCAAAGTTACAAATGTCGGGAAGGATACGGTTTTATCAAAGATGATTCAACTTGTCAAAGATGCGCAAGCGACGAAACCACCAGTTCAAAAACTTGCTGATAAAGTTGCATCTGTCTTTGTCCCAATCGTAATCAGCATAGCGATTTTAACTTTTTTAATATGGTATTCTCTTGGATATGGTTTTACATTTGCGCTTATGAACTTCGTCTCTGTTTTAATTGTCGCCTGTCCCTGCGCTCTTGGGCTCGCGACGCCAACCGCGATCGTAGTCGCAACTGGCAAATCAGCTGAATATGGAATTTTGATAAAAAATGCGCCAGCGCTTGAGGTAGCAAACAAAATTAACTTCATTGTTTTTGATAAAACTGGAACGATCACCTACGGAAAGCCAGAGGTTACAGATATAATAAAATTTGGCAACTTATCCGAAACCGAAATCCTTAAACTTTCAGCATCCGTGGAAAGAAATTCTGAACACCCACTAGCAGAAGCAATTGTTAGATATGCGAAGTTAAGAAACTTAAAACTTTACGAACCAAAAAACTTCTTCTCAATCCCGGGTCAAGGTGTATTTGCGAATGTAAATTCGAGTGAGGTTGCGGTTGGGAATTTAACATTTATGAAAAATTTGAACATTGAGACAAAAAATTTTGAAAGGGTTATCGATATTCTGACAAACGAAGGCAAAACTCCTGTCTTCGTTGCTGTTGATGGGAAAATCGCTGGAATTATAGCCATAGCGGATACAATTAAACATGACGCAAGACAAACAATTATTGAACTTAAAAAACTTGGCATCGAAGTCGCAATTCTTACGGGCGATAATTATAAAACCGCAAAAGCCATAGCAAATAAAATTGGAGTTGAAAAGGTTTTCGCGGAGGTTTTACCTGAACAAAAATCGGAAAAGATCGATGAACTAAGAAACGCCGGCTATATCGTCGCAATGGTTGGGGACGGTGTAAATGACGCCCCAGCGCTTGCAAAAGCGGATGTCGGAATTGCGATCGGCTCGGGCACAGATATAGCTTCAGCAACCGCAGATATGATACTTTTAAAAGATGATATAAAAGGAGTGCTTCAACTTATAAAACTTTCCTCAAAAACTTACAAAATTATAAAGCAAAATCTTTTCTGGGCTTTCTTCTACAATGTAATTTTAATTCCCGTGTCCGCTGGGGTTTTATATCCAATTTTGGGACTTCTTTTAAAGCCAGTTTTCGCATCATTTGCGATGTCATTTAGCTCCGTTCTCGTCGTATCAAATTCACTACGAATTAAAAAACTAAAATTGTGAGGTAAAAAATGAATAGACTAACCTTAACCGTCGAAGGTATGACATGCCATCATTGCGAGATGACAGTTGAAAAGGCGGTTAAACAATTAAAAAATGTTGTATCAGCCAAAGCAGATCATATGACCAAAACGCTTGAGATAGTCTACACTGGCGAACTTAACATAGAGGAAGTTAAAGAAAAAGTTGAATCCGCTGGATATAAAGTTTTAATTTGAAAAAAGCCCGCATTTTTTATCGTTTTAATAAAACTGCGGTTGCAAACTTTAAATAAATCAAGGTTTAAATTATGTCCGAAATTTATTTTGACATCTTTAAATTTTTTCTTGCGATTATATTTGGTGGTTTCATTGGACTTGAGAGGGAGTCAAAAGGAAAGCCTGCTGGATTTAGGACAAACATATTAATTTGCCTTGGCTCCACGCTTTATATGATCTTATCAATCAAACTTGGTGGTGACCCCGGAAGGGTCGCTGCGCAAGTTGTAACAGGAATCGGCTTTATCGGAGCTGGGACGATAATCCAATCAAGAGGAACGATAACTGGTCTAACGACCGCTGCGACAATTTTCGTAGTCGCTGCGATTGGACTTGCGATTGGTTCAAATCATATTCTACTTGCGACGGTTTTCACTGGGCTTGTTCTTCTCGTATTAACTTTTCTCGGAAAAGTCGAAAAGTCGCTTCTTGGCAAATGCCATTTCACAACACTTCAACTTGAAATCACCGATGAAAAAGGAAAAGGAAGAGCAGAGCTCATAGAAATTCTCACCGAACATGAGATTAAACCAAATCAATATCAATTGTCCGAAGAGGACGGGCTTCTGAAAATCAACATATCATATTGTGACAAACATCCATCACATCATCGGTTCTTGTCAGAACTTTTAAGGATACCTTATATCAAAGAAATTAAACCTAAAACTTAACCTGTATACCTGCTTGCGCTCCAACCCATTGGAATCCACTTGCCTGTTCAAGTCGCAAAGCCAGTGTCTGCCACATCTCCCCAACTATTATCTGATAACGAGCGTTGACATTTAAAGATAAATTCTTTAAAACATTTACTCCAATCCCAAATCCACCGCAAAAACCAGCGCTCCAATCTTGTTGTCTATTTGCGTCTATATAGTCGATTATATTACCTTCGGAATCTTTAAAGAAATACTCACCTCTAACGCCAAACCATCGATATATTCCCGTTCCGAGCAAACCATAAAAATCGACAAAGTAAAATTTTCCAAGCGTATGTCTATATTCAACTCCCAAACCGTAAATTTTCAATTCCAACTCGAGGTCTTTGTAGAAAAGTTTTTTCGTATTCTCGCGATAAAACTTATAAAACTCCAATTTCCCCGCAATAAAGCCTCCATCCCTTGCTTGACCGATATAAATTGTCCCAGAATAATGTGAATCAAACCAATTTGAAAAACCACCAACGGGTTGGATGTAAATAGCTTCGATCGAGGATGAAAATTGAGCGAATGAAAAACTTATCGGGATTAAAATGAAAAGCGAGAACTTCCTCATCTCAATTCAAATTAAGTTTTCAATAATTGAATGAAAATCCAATCAATAACTTAATTGCGTCTCTCAAAACAAAATTCCTATCCGCTTCCCTTACCTTTCCTAATGTTATCTTACCAAACTCAATTTTTTCAACCTCATTTACGCTCGGGTAATGCTCAAACTCAAAAGCAAAATAGACATTCGCAATTCGAGTTATTTTATAAATTCCGTTTATCTGTAACCCGATGTTAAACACAGTCCCTCTTTTGCTTGGGGCATTATTTTTGAATGAATACTGAAAGACATAAACTTCACCACTATCCGGAAGGTTATGAAATTTTTTCCACCATGTTTCATTCAGCCAAAAAGCCCTTTCATAGAAAATCAAACCCGCGCCTAAACCCGCAAAAAGTTTAAACCTCTCACCGCCAAATTCCTTACCAACATAAAACTTCGCAGGCAACAAATATAACCTTTGCTGTGGATTTAAATCCACCGCATAATTGGAATCAGCAATAAGTGTGCGAATATGGTTTCTATACCAGATTTTCCAATAATCCCAATTCCATCTCTCAATTGTCATCGAATCTGAAGGTTCAAGTTTTAGATCAGAATAACCAGAAACAATTTTGAATTTCCAACCCGATTTTGAAATTCCGAATTTTAATTCTCCAGAAAAGCCAAATCCAACTGCCCTCGTGACATAATTTATCCCCTTTAGCCCGTAGGAGAATTCCGACGCAAGTGCTATGTTTTCAAGTTTAATTTGAGAGTTGGATTGATGAATGGAAAAGAGCAAAGCAAAAATTAGTGCAAGTTTTGTTTGCATTTTTAAATTAATTTAAATTTTTAAATTAAGTTCGGTGCGTCAAGGAATTGATTTTTTCCATCTTTGTAAAGTGCGTATTGAAAACCTTTCCTCAATCCCATTGCACCGATTTCACCTTTTAAGTTAACCGCTATAAATGCGACTTGAAAGTTCGGGTCTTTGTCGATCCATTTCTTGTTGACTTTTAGAACTCGTTTCAAAGTTTCCTCTACCGCTTTTTGCGGGTGCATTCCATTTCTCATATACTCAACCACGAGAAAGCTTCCACATGTTCTGATGACTGCTTCCCCAACGCCAGTAGCTCCCGCTGCGCCAACTTCGCCATCGACATAAAGCCCAGCTCCTATGATTGGTGAATCTCCAACCCTTCCATGAATCTTCCATGCTAAACCGCTCGTTGTAACCGCGCCAGCAACCCTTCCCTTTTGATCAAGAGCAAGCATCGCGATCGTATCATGATTTTCTTCAGAGGAAAGCCAGTTATCGCCTTGGCTCATCTTTCTTTTCCATTCAAGCCATCTTTTTCTCGCTTCATCAGTTAGAAGGTCAACTTCCGGGAAACCCATCAATTTTGCGAACCTATCCGCGCCTTCACCAACTATGAAAACATGTTTTGTCAATTCCATAACCTTGCGCGCAACTGAAACTGGATTTTTGCATTTTTGAACAAAAGCAACCGCGCCAGCGTTAAACTCCCAATCCATTATACATGCATCAAGCGAGACATGCCCACATTCGTCTGGCAATCCTCCATATCCAACGCTCATAACATTCGGGTCATCTTCCGCAGTTCGCACGCCAAGTTCAACTGCATCAAGTGCAGTTCCTCCTTCAGATAAAACTTTAAAACCCATTTCATTCGCTGCGATCCCCTGTCTCCAAGTTGAAATCAAAATCGGCTGACTTGAAGTTTGTCCTTCCATCGCTGAGGCTTTTTCAAACAGCGTGAAAGATTTAAATTTCTTTAAAAGAAGCGCCCCAATCCCCGCAACTAATGAGCTTTTTAAAAATTCTCTTCTTCCAACCATTGGACTTGAAATTTTTGTTTTTGATTTTCACAACTTAAAGATAAAATGTTAACCTTTAAAAGGCAAGATTTTAAACCTCGTCAAGCAGGATGAATTCATTTTCCTTATTCCTTGCGACTTTAAGACCTTTGCTCTTTTCCCTGTAAAATCTTTTATCCTTAAACTCGCAAATCTTATAAATTGGGCAAACTCCACACAACGGCTCCCTCGCCTTGCAAATTGTCCTACCAAACTTTATCAAACCAGTATGAAGGAAATACGCCGAACCATTCGGGATCAAATCCTGAACCTTTAAAAATGTTTCATCGGGAGTTTTTGTCTTAACAATGCCAATTCTATTCAAAATTCTATGTATATGCGTATCAACTGGGAAAACATTTTTCCCAAAGCTAAAAAGAAGAACACAACCAGCGGTTTTTAATCCTACGCCTTTGAAAGAAGTCAAAAATTTAATCCCGTCCTCGATTGAAAAATTTTTCAAAAAAGACAAATCAAAACCACCTCTTTTCTCTTTTAATTCAACAAGCAACGCCTTTATTCGTTTCGCTTTTTGATGAGCAAGCCCGCCAATTTTTATGGCTTCTTCAATCTCCCACAAGTCTGCGTTTATCATCGACTCATAATTTGGAAATTTCCTCTTTAAATTTTCAAATGCTCTATGACTATTTAAATCGTTTGTATTCTGCGACAGTATCGTTGCAATTAAAATGTCAAGTGGATCACTTTTCTTTCTTCTCTTTATTTTGAAAAGATTTGAAATGGCTTCATGGATTTTAAGAAGTTTATTTTGGAGATTGCTTTTCCGTTTCACTTTGATTCGTTCACTTTTATTTCGGAAAAACTCAAATAAACCCCTTGCCCTCTATTATCCCAAATTCTGAGGAGCCTCGGCAATGTCGTTTCTCCAAACTTGGCATATCTCGAATATCTTACCTCAAAAAGTTCGTTCCCATCTTTTATAAGTTTGTAACTTTCAAGTTCAAAATCAGAATCAAATTTCAAAACCACCTCTTCCCCATTTCTTCTGGCTCTCACGGTAAATTCGCCATCATCGAAATTTTGCATCTCAATTTTATCTATTCTCGGAGAGGCAATTAAAATATCGACTATTTCATCAAATCCGATCCTCAAGCCAAGATATCTTTGAATAATAGCATCGACCTTACCTTGCATAGTGCGATTGTTGAATTTATCAATGACTTGAAAACTATCCCGATAAATTTTCACTTCCCCAAGCCCTATCCCGAATATCGTTTCGACTTTAAGTATCAATGTGTCGGGTCTTTTTAGATTAACTTTTAAATTTGCAGAGTTTGAAAATTCTGGCGAATCAAATGTTATGTTCCCGCTCGCGTTGATAGATTTAATGTATTGACTTCTGAAGGTGATTTTGGAGAGCATAAATTCTAAATTTAAATCCGTTAAAGTTTTTTTCGAGGGCGCACAAGAGATTAAAAAAAGTAGAGTTACAATCAGGAGTTTATATTTGACCATGCTTGATCTTTTCTTTTAATTTCTCATTCGTGGGATTTTTCTCAAGAGCTTTTTTCCAGTGTTCGATCGCTTTTTCTTTATTTCCAAGTTTAAAATAAACATCGCCAAGATGCTCAATGACCACGGGGCTACCACCCTTTTCAACCGCTTTCAAAATGTAATCGTGCGCTTTTTGATAATCTCCAAGTTTGAAATAAACCCATCCAATTGTATCAAGGTAAGATGGATTTTCAGGCTCTTGTTCGATGGCTTTTTTAGCCATTTCAAGGGCAAGTTCAAGCCTTTCGCCTCTTTCAGCAAGTGTGTAACTGTAGTTATTTAAAAGTAGATGATTGTTGGGGCTTAACTTTAAACCAAGTTCATGAAGTGAATCTGATTTCGCCCTCTCACCGACAGCATCATAGACGAGAGCGAGCGCGCTTATGACATCGATATTTTTCGGATCGAGCGAAAGCGCCTTCTCAAGCGGTGCAACCGCCTCACGATTTCTATCAATTCGATGATAACCAAGTCCGAGAAGGAAATTGATCATAAAATCGTCCGGGAATTTCTCAAGCCCATTTTTCATCCAATCTATAAGTTCATCAAATTTTTCAAGTTCATAAAGAGCGATCCCAATCCCACGCCATGCTTCAACAACTTGCGAATTTAGTTTTACAACTTTTTTAAACTCTTCAAGCACAGTCAAATTATCCCTTTCATCCGAAGCAATTATGCCCAAAAACCAGTGCGGTCTCCAATCATCTGGATATTTTTCAGACAAACTTTTGAAGATCCTCTTTGCAAACATTTTCAAACTTGTATCCGCATTCGCACTCCTTAACAAACTCTCCCCAACTCGTAACTTTGAATCAATTTTAACAGAATCGTCTTCGATGATGCTATTTAAAATTTCAATCGCTTTGTTTTTCTCCCTCAACCGGAGCAAAACCTCAGCATATGTGATTTTCGCCTGTTCATCGCGCGGGTTTAAATCAATTAATTCTGAAAGTATAGATTTAGCCTTTTCAAAATCCCCCGCACTTATGTAAGTTTCCGCCGCTAATCTGCGAAGTTCATAATTTGAAGGGTCTATTTCTATCATCATCTCAAGGGCATGTGCAGATTCAGAAAATCTGCCAAGTTGAAAAGAAAGTTCCGCAATTCGTTGTAGGGCGTTCCATTCTGGACCGTAATTTTCGATGATCTTGTTGTAAAGTTCAAGCGAACGCAAAGGCTTGCTGGACTCGTAAAGTTGGGCAAGGTTGAAAAGAGCGTTGTAGTTTAAAGAATCGAGTTTGAGTATATTTTCTAATTCATTTATCGCCTTTTGAATTTCAAATGTCTCAATGTAAATATCCGCTAATGTCTCACGATATGGTATACTTTGAGGGTCAAGTTTTATCGCTTCAAGCGCCATTTGAACTGCAAGTGAATGCTTGCCAATTTTTTGATACGCTTTTGCGATCGCATTATAAATCCCCGGGCTTTGCTCATAGCGAAGTGCATCTTGATATTCAAGGATCGCGCTCGCATAGTCGCCTTTCATTTCATAAATAAGACCTGTAATGAAATGTTCTATTGCCTTGTCCCTATCTTCAACCCTTTTGTAGACCAATTTTTCTACATCGGCGGATTTAGTTTCAAGTTCAGGTTTGGTTGAACTTGTCTTCTTAGATGAAGCGCAACCTGTTAAAAGTATCGAAACCACAATCAAAAAATTTAAGACAAAATTTCTCATCGTTTGCACCTAACAATTGACTTTTTCAAAATATATGCTATATCTTTTTAACTTTCAAAAAAACTTTTTCTCCACGACCTACGCCCAAAATTTTACTTGCGTTATCCTCGCGAATTCCAATCTCAATCAAACCACTACTATCGATCAAAGCAACCGCTTGACCAATTTCAACATCTGAATAAGTTCTTGAAATTTTTCCAATAACCAAATCTTTAAGCCTTACCTCACCATCAAATTCTTTACTTACCATCAAATTCGTTATCAAATTCCCAAACCTATCGATATATACAACCTCGCCTTCGTAATCGCCAACATTTGAAACCTTAACAAACATTTCCTTTAGGGTCCCCAATTTAACTTCTTTGCCAAGTTCAGATAAATCAACCCCACGCGAAATATAAGCTGATACAGGGGCGAATATATCTCTTCCGTGAAATGTCGAACTTACGCTCTCAAGAAAGTAATCTTTGTTTTCAACATGCACAGCCCTTAAAACATCAACTTCACTCAAAACAAAATCAAGCAATCCGTTGTCAGGCGCTATAAAAATATATTTTTTCGTTTCAACCGCAATTATTTTTCTCTCGCTTCCTACGCCTGGGTCAACAACGCAGACGAAAATTGTTTTATCTGGAAAATACTTATATGCATTCCACAGGACGAATCCCGCTTGACGAACATCTTGAGGTGAAATCTCGTGGGTTATGTCGATTATTTTTACATTCGGATTTATTCCCAAAATCACCGCTTTCATAACACCAACAAACCAATCTTTATCACCAAAGTCAGTCAGAAGTGCTATGATCATACTTTCCGCTTTATCTTTTGTTTTTCAAAAGGCAAGTTAAAAATAAAAAAGGGGAGCAGAAAAACAAACTTCCGCTCCCCTCAAGGAATCTAACTTAGGAAATTTTTAGAATGTGTATCTTATACCGATCTGAGCTTGCCATCTCGACGCGAGATCGACAGGAATCTCTGGTCGCGGAGGATTAGTCCATCTAAATCTTGGTTTCCCAGTTGTCGGATCTAAGCTGTGGAAAACTAACAGGAAAGCTTGCTGGAATGTAACTCCTTTAACGATTCCCCAATCTTTATTCAAAAGATTCGTCAAATTCAAGATATCGAATGTAACCTCAAGTTTATGACCCCTAATCGAAGGAATTTCGAGCGTTAACCTCGCATCAACCTGATGCGACCATGGACCACGGGCTCCCATTCTTTCGGCAAACTTACCACGGTTCTTGCTCAAATACGGATCGTTCTCAATAAACGAATTCAATTGATCATAAGCAGGATCCGTAAGTGGAAGAGGATTACCCGCAGTGTTAACAAGGATCACGTCGTATTTATCCTTCGGGATGTAAACAAGATCATTCGAAGTTTGTCCATCACCGTTGACATCACCGCTGTACACCCAAGAATAAGGTTGACCAGACAAGCCATTATAGAAAAGACCAATTGTAGCAGCAATTCCCCTGAAGATTTCCTTCCTGTATGAAACTATCCCAAGAATCCTATGCCTATAATCAAACGATGAGAATGAAATTCCTGGGTTGTTGGGATCAATCACATGGTTGAACCTCCATTGAGACAATGCCTGGGATGATGTACCACTATTTGCATCTTTTGAAACACCATAAGTATAAGCAAATTTAGCATAAATTCCATCTGGGGCAACAGGTCTTTCAAGTTGGAAAGTTAAATGATAAGCATAACCTTCAGAAGTATTGGTCAGCAAGATAACATTAGTAAATGTAGAGTTATATTTTTGAACAGTCCATCTGCGAGCACTATAATTCCAAACACCATAAATTGGTCTTCCGTCAGCAAGATATCCCTGTGGCTTAAGGTTAATATCTTGGTAAAGTATATCGTTTATTGTCTTTGTATATTGCCCTTCGATAGTCGCTATAAATCCAAGCGGTAAAGTCTTATCAACACCAAAACTCGCTCTTAAAACTTGTGGAAGCTTATAATTTGGAGCGGTTACGTTAATCTCAGTTGTTGCAACCGGTGTCCCACCTTTCGGTGGATTATATGGATTTGGCTCAAAGTCTGGAACGGAAGCACCCGTTAAAAACAACCGAGCAAATTCAACACCAGTGTTCGAATACTGATTTGAAACCCACACATAAGGAACGCGTCCAGTGAACACACCAACGCCACCTCTTAACTGCAACGTTCTATCTCCAAATAAATCAAAGTTTATACCAAGCCTTGGACCCCACATAAATTGAGCTTTTGGAACTTTATCAGTTGAAATATCATAGCCAAGCGGTTTAAATGTGGAATCAACCGCAGGATTATACGCTGGTTTATCAGGGAAAGTCGGAATATCAAGTCTGATACCGTAGATCAATCTAAGCCCTGGTCTTACAGTCCACTCATCCTGAACATAGAATCCATATTGGATCGCTTTCCATTTCGCAGCTGGCTGAGGATCTGACGTTTTTGAGTAGCTCAATTCATACTGCGCCGCTTTTCTCCCTGCAAGAAAATCAGCGAGCGAGTTCCAATGATAAGCACCAAAGAAATCACGAATGAATAAATTATTAAATGAGAATATCTCATTATGTGTACCAATTGTAATTGCATGCGAACCGACGAAGAATGTTAAGTTATCGGTTATCTCAATGACCCTTTGCCTTAAGTCATTTGCCATTCTAAATTTCTCCGAACCTGCCGCAAGGTTATATGTCCTTCCAGTTGCATCTGTAGTTCTCACCGATACATATGGGAACGCTTGCCCATAGTACTTGGGACTGTCATGAATGTCAGTGTAACCAAGGATAAGTTCATTCACTACATTGTTTCTAAAAACGCTTCTCAATTGAAGAACCGTGGAATTGGTCACGTTTTGCGTTTTATATCTCGTGTTCTCAGCATAAATAGTAGCAACTTGTGGTGTAGGTATTCCCGATGTCGCTGGAGCGTTATCGTCAAAAGCGCTGAGGTAGCTATGTCTTAAGGTCAATCGATGTTGTTGGCTTATGTTAAAGTCAAACCTAATGAAAAGTTTATCGCTTTCCCTTCCAAATCTGAAATTATCAAATGAACCCGTTTCATAACCATACCTTGTCTTTAAAGCATTGCGAAATGCTTCAACGCTATCTGGCGAAAGAGTGTATATATTTGTTCCAATCGTTGAAGCTCCAAAGACCCTAGATAATGGAGACTTATAGCGCGTTATCTCACCGTTTATAAAGAAGAAAAGCCGATTTCTGAGAATTGGACCACCAAGTCTAAACCCTGTTTGATAATCTGAGAAATCTGGGTATTTTCTCCTCAATGTATCTGGGCTCTTCCCTATAAAATCTTGGTTTCTCCCGTAGAGGAAAAATGCCCCTGAAAATCTGTTGGTACCACTTCTTGTAATAGCATTTACACCAGCACCTGTAAAACCACTTTGTCTAACATCATAAGGAGCAACTACGATTTGAAATTCTTCAATTGCTTCAAGGCTTATTGGTGTTACATTTGATTGCCCCGCTGGCGCTCCAGTTCCACCTAAACCAAAGAGGTCGTTATAGTTCACACCGTCAATTTGGATATTATTGTAACGGTTATTTCTTCCAGCCGCACTATATCCAACAAAGTAAGGTGAGATTTTGTAGTAATCTTGGAAACTTCTGGAAATCGTCGGAAGAACATCGATCTGCTGTCTTAAGACGTTTGTCGCTGGACCAGTTCGAGCTGCGTTTATTAAACCCGTTCTCTCACCTATAACTTCAACTTCGCCAAGTTCGACTGGTTGCTCAGTGAGCTTAAAATTAAGCACTAAATTCTGCCCCAATGTGAGAAATACATTTGTAACTCTTTGCTGAGCATAACCAACATAGGAAACAGTTACGGTATAAGGACCGCCAACCCTCAACCCCGGCAAATTATAGTGTCCATCAACTCTTGAAATTGTTCCATAGACGGTTCCACTCGGCTCATGAACAGCGAGTATATTAGCCCCGGGAAGCGGTTCCCCTGCTTGGGTTGTCACAATACCGCTTATGCTTGCGGTCGTGACACCTTGAGCAAAAACAATCACAGGGATTAGAAGAAATAGCCCCGAAAGTAGGATTAATTTTTTCATTTGATTCACCTATGATTTTGTTTTTGTTTTGGCGAATTAACCTTCGCCTCAAGTAAAATTTAAAAACTCAAAATTAATTTTTCAATTAGAAAAATTTAAAATTTCGTTAAGAACTATCTCA
>FWWL01008364.1_pt1 | contig 13327 bp, 13 predicted proteins | sample 2228331 | NCBI WGS metagenome assembly FWWL01 (sample SAMEA103939775, study PRJEB20133) | metagenome | reverse complement strand
AGGTCGGGTGGCTTTCGCTTGCCCATAACATGCTCAAGAAGGCAGTAATCGACCAAAATCGAAAAATGGTGGTGCAGGAATAACCCCCCTGCACCACCATTTTTTCGTTCAAATCATTTTTTTGATAAAGTGAGCTGTCTTTTGTAGTAAACTAAACCCCTTTTGGGACGGCCCCATCTTTCGATGGTTTAATGCGATATTATTTTTCAATTGCCTTCTGTGCCGTTCCTTCCTCTACGGGTTATAAGAAAAAACTTCATCGTTGGACCTCGTCAGGGTGATGGAGCGATTCGAGAAAATGAGCTTTTCTGTCCATACCGTTCATGAACAGGGAATGGGTAACGACCATGCCGGATCGGGGTTGAAGTCCCCGAAGAAGGATACCGTCCGTGATTCCCGTAGCCGCAAATATGCATTCGTCCGATCCGACCAAACGATTCATGGACAGCGGAGCGTCGGGATCGGTCAATCCCATGGCGGCGCAGCGTTCGTAGTCTTGCTCTCCGGAAGGAAGGAGCTTGCCTTGAAGCTCTCCTCCGAGGCACTTCAAAGCAACGGCGGAAACGACTCCTTCAGGCGCGCCCCCTATCCCGATAAACATATCTACCTGCGACGATTCGAACGCCGGAGCAATTGCGTAAGTCACGTCACCGTCGTAAAACAGCTGAACCCGTCCTCCGGCATCCCGGATGGTCTGGATCATACCATAATGCCGGTCCCGTTTCTGGACCATCACGATCATTTCGGACATTTTCTTGCTATTGGCCTCGGCGACGATTCGTAAATTGTCGATGAGCGGGGCGCGGATATCGATCTTGCCGGCTGCCTTGGCGCCCACGGCCATCTTCATCATGTACATGTCGGGAGCGTGAAGGAGCGTTCCTCTCGGAGCGGCAGCAATCACGGCAATCGAATCGCTTTGGCCGTTCACGATCAGGTTCGTGCCTTCGAGCGGATCGACAGCGATATCGACTTGAAGACCCCGGCCGGTTCCGACCTTCTCGCCGATGTGAAGCATCGGCGCCTCGTCCAATTCTCCTTCACCGATCACAATCGTCCCGTCGATGTCCATCTTGTTCAGCCGGGAGCGCATCGCCGTCGTCGCCGCTTGATCGGCTTCGATCTTATTGCCGCGGCCCACCCAGAAATAGGAAGCCAAAGCCGCCGCCTCGGTGACGGCTACGAAATCCAGTGTAAGAGTTTTCATCACAAGGCCTCCGTTCATTAGCTGCAGGAACCGCCGGTTTCCTTGTTCGCTGCGCCATTCTTTAGGAATTCACTTTCTTGGGCGATAATTTGTTGAACTTTTGGAGCTGATCTGCTGTTTTCATCGAAAGATACATTGACAAAAGCGGCGACAATTTTCTTGGCCGCTTCGATGCCGATGATTTGAGCGCCCATCGTAATGATTTGCGCGTTATTGCTCAATTGCGCTCTTTCGGCTGAATACGTATCATGAGTGGTCGCCGCGCGAATGCCAGGATATTTGTTGGCTGCAATGGCAACGCCCAGACCGGTGCCGCATATCAAAATTCCGCGGTTCTGCGTTCCTTCGCTGATTCCTTCGGCTACCCGGAAAGCTATGGCGGGGTAGTCCACTGCGTCGCTTGAGTGGCAGCCGTAATCGGTAACATGATGGCCGAGATCCTCCAATTGCTTCTTTACTGCTTCTTTCATATCGAAGCCATTGTGGTCCGATCCAATTGCGATTTCCATATTCCTCACCCTTCAGTGTTGTTGATGAACAATAAATATTTACATTTACTTTCATTTCAAAAATAAACGATAAAACTTTATCCTTTATATTATCGTTTATTTTCAAAATGTCAATAAAAACAGTAATTAATTTAATTTTGTTTTTATATTTATTTGTTTATATTTTAGTATGTTTTCGTTTGTGGCGTTGATTCTTGAAGGAAGTTACAGTGAAATGGAATCTATAATAGGAGAGAACGTGCTGTGATACCATTAGAAGGAGATTTCTTAGGTGAAAATGTTTGCACATGAACGTCGGCAGCTTATAGCAAGAAGGACTGCTCATGACTGCTCATCCGCACATATGGCGGCGCCATGGTAAATGAGAAGGCTGATGCTCGCAGCGGCCACTGATGTTCTACTGCAACGAGATATCGCTTTTGGAGAATCAGTGGTAGTATAATGGTAGGTTTATATTATATACCTTGAGGAGTAACGTAATGTCGGCAACCATTAAAGACGTGGCTAAAGCAGCAGGTGTTTCAGTGGGCACTGTCTCTAAAGTAATTAACAACTCCGGGTATGTAAGCGACAAAATGAAACAAAGAATCCTTCTGGCGATCTCTCTTCTCGATTATCAGCCTAATGCCATAGCAAGAAGTTTAAAAACGTCTAAAACCAATACCATTGGGGTCATTCTGACCGATATCACCAGCAACTACATTATGAATATCGCGAAAGCAGTGGATGATGTCGCGCTGGCGAAAGGTTATAACCTCCTCTTATGCCATACGAATCATAATGAAGAACGTGAATTGATCAACCTGCAGTTGTTGATGGAAAGACGTGTCGACGGCATCGTCATGATCCCGACTGGCGGCAATGTCGATATGCTTTCCTCGGTCTCCAACTCCGTACCGATCGTTCTCTTGGAAAGAGGAGTGGACGAATTTGATTGCGACCGAGTTGCCCATGACTATAGCCAGATATCGTACAGCATAATCTATAATCTTCACAAACTGGGGCACGATAGAATTGCCATTTGCCATGGAGATGAACGCAACTGGCAGGTTCGAGAATCTGTAAACGGTTGCAAAAGGGCTTTTGAAGAACTCAAAGTTACAGCCAAGAAAAATTACTGGAGCAGCGGTGAGAGCATAACGGAAGGCCGCCGAATGGCTGCCCGACTGTTGGGGTTGCGTAAGCCGCCGACCACTATTTATTGTACGAATGAATTGCTCACTGTGGGAATCATTCGGGAATTGCGGGATAGAGCCATTCGAATTCCCGAAGACATCGAATTGGTGACACTCGGGAATTTTGATCCGTACAATTTAATCGAATCGGGAATCAGGGTCATTGAAAAGGATCCTACGGGTATCGGCAATATGGCGATTAGACGTTTATTCGATCGAATAAACGAAACTTCCACGGGGATAAAGCCAAAAGATTTGTTGCACTTGCCGGAAAACATATTGGCGAATTTAAGGATGAGAGGTATAAGATGAGAAAATTCCTGAATGATCCGAAGAAATTTGTTGAAGACATGTTGGAAGGAATTCTCTATGCCCATGCTGACCACCTGGTTAGTATTAGAGATGATAATCGTGCCATCATCAACATGGAAGCGCCTATTGCCAATAAGGTGGGTATTGCCGGCGGCGGAGGTTCCGGCCATCTTCCGTTGATTCTGGGTTATGTCGGAAAGGGTTTATTGGATGGCGTGGCTATCGGCAACGTGTTCTCGTCACCTAACGCCCAAGCGATACTTGATGTTTCGAGAGCGATTAACAGCGGGAAAGGCGTACTCCATATCTACGGAAATTACGGCGGGGATATGATGAATCTTGAGATGGCAAACGATATGTCGGTCATTGAAGGCCTAGCGATGGATTATGTTGTCGTCAACGATGATATCTTATCTGCTCCCCTCAGTAAGCGGGAAAACCGTCGTGGGATTGCCGGCATTTTTTTCGTGTACAAAATCGCTTCGTCGAAAGCTGACGAGTTCGCCTCGCTAACAGAAGTTAAAAGAGTGGCTCTTAAGGCGAACGACAATGTTCGAACGATGGGGGTAGCCTTGACTCCCGGAACGATTCCTTCCGTTGGCAGCCCCAATTATGAGATCAATCAGGATGAGATGGAGATAGGCGTAGGGATCCACTCAGAGCCCGGCATTCTCCGAGGGAAAATCGAGTCCACAAAAGAGATCGTATCCGATATCATCGGTAATATTTCGAAAGAATTAAATTTGAAAAACGGGAGCAGGGTTTCCGTTTTGGTGAACGGTTTGGGAGGGACGTCGCTTGAGGAGCTTTATATTTTTTATCGTGATATCTACCGGGCGTTTGAAAAAATAGGAGTCACGATTCACAAAAAATTTATCGGCAATTATGCGACTTCTCTAGACATGAAAGGGGTATCCATCAGTATTCTGCTGCTGGATGAGGAATTGACGGCTTTGTTGGATACTCCATACTATACGCCGTTTTTACCTTTGCCGTAATGGCCAATCGGGTAGCGAGAGGAAAAGGGTATGATGAAAAAAACACTTACTGCGGATGATTTTCGCCAGATTTTTAACCATATTTCAACGGTTATGAAAGAACAGGAAGGTTATCTCTGCAAGTTGGACGGGGCCATCGGAGATGGCGATTTGGGTGTTTCCATGACCATCGGGTTTGGTGCAATCGAGCGGGAATTGGCATCTTTGCAGGAAGAAGACGTGGGGATCCTGTTGATGAGAAGCAGTATTTATATGGCTGAAGAGGCGGCTTCCACGTTAGGGACTCTTCTTGCGATTGCCATTATGCGCGGAGGAAAAGAAATGCTGGGAAAAAGAGAGCTTGATCTCAAAGATATCGTAAAATTAAATCGGACGATGCTTCATTCCATCATTTCCCGCGGTAAGGCCAAGGAAGGAGAAAAAACAATTGTCGATGCCTTCGTGCAGGCAAATAACGCGCTGGAGAGTTGTTTGAATGAAGGAGTGATGGACTTACCTGCCGTTTATGAGCGAGCTTATCGATCAGCCGAACAGGGTGTGCAAAAAACTCTGAACATGCAAGCTGTTCACGGGCGAGCGGGCCGGTATCAAGAGCGTTCGATAGGCCATCTCGATCCGGGAGCTGTTGTCGGAATGCTTATTTTCAAAAGTGCTTACGAGTACTTAAAAAAAACGTAAAAATCCCGTTGACTTTATGGGGGATGTAACCGTATACTATGATTGCAACTGAATGAAACGATTCATTATCGAAATGTAAGCGGCAACATTCATTTCGCGATGATGAATACGAATCTCTCCCAAGCCAGGAAGTTTTTTTAATTAACAAATGAAACGATTCACTCTAAGGAGTAAGCGTTATCAACCGGAGGAGATCGGGCACCAAGAAACGGACAACCTTTTTTTTGCGAATTGAATGAAACGATTCATTATAAGTATGCAAGCGTTATCAATTTGAGAATGCAAGCGTTATCATGCGAGGAGGGCGAAGATGGACACATCTCAGTTGTTATTAGAGCTTCGAGATATTACCAAAACCTATCCCGGAGTCAAGGCGTTGTCAGGTGTCAATTTCAAGCTGCGCAAGGGCACAGTACATTCCTTGATGGGAGAAAACGGGGCCGGTAAATCCACATTGATGAAAATTCTGGCAGGGATCTATAAACCGGATGAAGGCAATATCATCTTGCGGGGACAACCGGCGAAATTTGAGAATCCGCGAGATGCTTTGCAGAGTGGAATATCGATGATTCATCAGGAACTCAGCCCGATACCCGAAATGACCATTGCGGAAAATATTTACCTGGGACGGGAACCTCTGAACGGCAAATCCCGATTCGTCAACTTCAAGCAAATGACCAAGCAAACGAACCAATTGTTCTCCACGCTTGGATTGGATCTGAATCCCGTTACCAAGATGAAAGAGCTTAGTGTCTCCGAAATGCAAATGGTTGAGATCGCAAAGGCCATTTCCTATAATGCCGACGTGATTATCATGGACGAACCGACTTCTGCGATCACGGACAGGGAAGTCGAAATCCTGTTTAAGGTGATTAAGGATTTGAAGCAGGCCGGGAAGGGAATCATCTACATCTCTCACAAGATGGATGAGATCTTTCAAATATCGGATGAAATTACGGTGCTTCGAGACGGTCGCTATATCGGCACGAAATGGGCTGCAGAATCGAACAACAGGGAACTAATCTCAATGATGGTAGGAAGAGAATTGGAGGATATCTACCCTAAAGAGCAGATCGCCATTCAAGATGTCGTACTCTCGGTTCGAAACATCACCCGGCATAATCAGTTCGAGGAGATCAGCTTTGATGTCAAGAGTGGAGAGATTCTTGGCGTTGCCGGGTTAATGGGTGCAGGTCGAACCGAAATCATGCATGCAATCTTCGGGGATACGCAGATCGACTCCGGTGAAATTCATATGCTCGGCAACAAAGTCCGTTTCCAGTCTCCTAAGGACGCGATTCGAAGCGGCATCGCTCTGGTGACCGAGGACAGGAAGGGAGAAGGTTTGGTTTTACCGTTATCCATCAGACACAACACGACCTTGCCGACCTTGGATCAAGTCACCCGGCGATCGTTCGTCGAAGGCCGGCGGGAAAAACAAATTGTAGATAAGATCGTGCAGATGCTAAGAATCAAGGCGCCAAGCCCGGAGCAAAAAGTACAGAATCTCAGCGGGGGAAATCAGCAGAAAGTCGTCTTGGGCAAATGGATGCTTGCCAACCCTAAGGTTCTGATTCTCGATGAACCGACTAGGGGAATCGATATCGGAGCAAAATCGGAAATCTACAAGATCATCACCGATCTGGCCAAACAAGGAATGGCCATCATCATGATATCGTCCGAGCTCCCGGAGTTAATCGGAATGAGCGACCGCATCCTCGTTGTCCATAGAGGCAGGATTGCAGGAGAACTGTGGAGAGACGAGGTCACGCAAGAAAAAATTATGTTACTGGCTACTGGCCACGAGGGGGAAGTCGAATATGCAAGGTAGTCAAGCAGAAGTAATTCCGGGCAAATACAAGTTGGATATTAAACGGATGATCAGGGATTACGGATTGGTAATCGCATTGGTAATCATTTGTGCCGGCTTAACGTTTATGAGCGATTCCTTTTTAAGCGTTAACAATCTCTTGAACGTACTTAGACAAATTTCAATTAACGGACTTCTGGCCATCGGAGTGACCTTTGTTATCCTTGCCGGCGGCATCGACTTGTCGGTCGGTTCCATCCTGGCGTTCTCGGGTGTCGTTTCCGCGAGTTTGGCCGCGGGTGGCCAACCGCCCTATGTCGCCGTAATAGCCGGAATCGTGGTAGGTGCACTGCTTGGAGCGATGAACGGGTTTGTGATCTCGAAAGCCAAGGTATCCCCGTTTATCGTGACACTCGGAATGATGAGCGTGGCTCGAGGCCTAACGTTGGTCTACAGCGACGGCAGGCCGATCCCGGGATTGTCCGCCGGCTTCAAATTTATCGGAGGAGGCAAAATTCTAGGCATACCGGTGCCCGTTATTATTCTGTTAGCCATGCTGGCCATCTTCTATGTCATCCTCTATAAAACGAATGTCGGCAGACACATCTATGCCGTAGGAGGCAACGAAAATGCCTCCCGGCTGTCGGGTTTGAACATCAACCGGATCAAAATTATTGTCTACAGCATCAGCGGTCTGATGGCCGGACTGGCCGGTGTTGTGCTCACTTCCCGGGTTACTTCGGGACTTCCTCAAGCGGGTTTGTCCTATGAGTTGGATGCGATTGCTGCCGTCGTCATCGGCGGAACGAGCCTGGCGGGCGGAAGAGGAAGTTTGTTCGGCACCTTCCTTGGAGTGCTCCTGATCGGCGTGATCAATAACGGACTGGACTTGATGAATGTTTCTTCGTACTACCAGCTGATTGTGAAAGGTTCGCTCATCGTGTTGGCCGTTATGTTGGATAAGAAGAATGCCGAATGAATACTCCCACCACTTACTTTCGCTGTCGCTCCAGTTGAAGTGGGGGTTTCTGGTGTGTCAATCGTACAAACTTCCGAATGCTTAACACCAGTGGAGTTGACACGTTGACGGACTGATTACCGTCCAACCCCTCTATCCCATCGGAAATACCTTTGGGAATACTTTTGAGCCTGCTGCAACATTCCTAAGAATCAACGGCGCTTCTTCGGCTCTTTCGGTGGCTTGAACATTTTACGTAGCAGAGCCAAGTTGTACCTGCTACAACCGCATATGTTCAGTTGTCAAAGAACATATGTTCTTATCGATATCTTACCATAATTGCCCACAACATCAACACTATTTTTCGGGTAGTTCCAAGAAGAGCCGATTCATCTCACCACTTATAGAAGTGAGAGTCCTCTCGGCTGATTATGATAGATTTACACTCTGCGGATGGGGAGGTGAGGGGAATGTAATGTTAGGTAAGCCGGCAGTACCGCTTCATCCTGTCATTCGTTCACCTTATTGCTTCAAGCCAAAAAACTTGTTGGGGGTAAAGGAAAATGCAAAGAAAATGGACTTTGGGTTTAATCGCGATGGTTCTGTGCTTGTCGTTGGTAATGGCTGCTTGCGGAACGAAATCCGACTCTGGTAAGGAAAGCGCGGCTGCGGCCGAGGGGTCGTCACCGGCGGCTGCGGCCGACTCTTCGAAACCGGCTTCCGACAAGAAATTCAAAATCGGCGTCACGCACTACGGATTGAAAAACGAATTTACCGTATTGATCAAAGACGCGCAAATCGCGAAAGCCAAGGAACTGGGAGTAGACATCGAGGTGTTCGACGGCGATTATAATGCGGCAACACAAACCTCTCAATTCGAAAATATGATTGCACAGAAATTCGATGCGATCATCTTCTCTCCGACGGATGTAGATGCTATGGCAGGAGCGGTAGAAAACGCCGTTGCGGCAGGCATTCCGGTATTCGGCGTAAATACAAAAGTCAACAGCGATAAGCTCACGTCCTATATAGGATCGAACGATGTAGAGGCCGGTAAAATCGAAATGAAATGGATGGCCGAGAAATTGGGCGGCAAAGGAAACATTGTCATCCTGGAAGGACCGATCGGCAACTCGGCGCAAGTTCAACGCCGCGAGGGAATCCACGAGATTCTGAAAGAGTATCCGGACATTAAAGTTCTGGCCGAAAAAACAGCCAACTGGTCCCGCGCCGAAGGTCTGGCTCTAATGGAGAACTGGCTGAATGCGTTCCCGCAGATCGATGGCGTTGTCGGCCAAAATGATGAAATGGCACTTGGCGCTATTCAAGCCCTGGAGGAAAAAGGACTGAAGGACAAAACTCCTGTAGTCGGCGTCGATGCGATCAAAGACGCTTTGACCGCCGTGAAGGAAGGTCGTCAAGACGCTACCGTATTCCAGGATGCGGTAGGTCAAGGTCAACTTTCGGTCGAAGTCGCCGTGAAATATTTGAAGGGTGAGAAAGTGGAAGCGGAAAATATGATTCCTTTCGTCCTGGTTGAACCTAAAGATGTAGACAAGTATTTGAAATAATAAATTAACGAGGAGGCTCTCTTCGATCGTTTGGAGGGAGCCTCTATAATAGCAGGTGCATTCAAATGAAGGATAAGGTAATAACCGTTCTAGGCAGTTGCATGGTCGATTTGGTCGCGACGGTAAGTTCACATCCGGTCATCGGAGAAACCAGACAAGGCAATGATTTCGCCATGATCTCAGGAGGCAAGGGTGCGAATCAGGCAGCGGCTGCAGCCAGATTAGGCGTGGAAACTTATTTTGCGGGGCGGGTGGGCAATGACTTCTTCGCTGAGATTATTTTGGACAGTATCCGGCAATCCGGCGTCAAAACGGATTATCTGAAAAAGGACCTGTCCAGCGCTTCGGGGATTGCCCATATCCGCGTCGATGATGACGGTCAAAATAATATTGTGATGGTACCGCTTGCCAACGAAAATATAACCCGAGCGGACGTCGATGAAATCGGAAAATTGATTAAGAGGTCGACCATTCTGCAGCTGCAATTGGAAATTCCGATGGATACCATCAGGTATGCCATGGAGAAAGCCAAAGAGCATGGAACGCTGGTCATCTTAAATCCGGCACCGGCACTTCATATTCCGTCAGACATGTATTCTTTAATTGATATTTTGACGCCTAATGAAAGCGAAGCTAAGACGCTTACCGAAGTGGACATCGCAGATCTAGATTCCGCCAAGCGCGCGGCGAATGTTCTGCTCGGACGAGGGGTTAAGAAGGTCATTATTACTATGGGAAGCAGCGGCTGTCTTTATGTGGATGAAGGACGTGTCCTCTATCAGCCAGCGCCTGTCGTGGACCCTATCGACACGACTGCAGCCGGAGATGCGTTTAACGGCGGTTTGGCTGCTTCGCTGGTAAAGGGGTTATCAATAGAGGATTCCTTACGCTATGCTTCTGCGGTTGCCGGTTTATCCGTGACTCGTTTTGGAGCGCAAAGTTCGTTGCCTGCCGGGCATGAGGTTGAGCAGTTCATGCAAGATATGAAGTGGAATAAAGTTTATGAATAACTCTTGGGAGTAATGACGATGGAGAATCTTGAAGAGTTATTGAAACGAATCAAACAGGAAGAAGATACTCTGCACTTTAACCATTTCACCCATGACATCGCTTATGAATTAGGAATCAAGTTTGTGGAAGCTGCGAGAGTGAAATGTCTTCCCATAACCATCGATATATGCAGGGGAGAGCAGCAACTCTTTCATTTCGCCTTAGCCGGTACTTCTAAAGACAATGATGAATGGATCAAAAGAAAAAACCGCGTCGTCAATCGTTTTTGCCATAGTTCTTACTATATGGGAACGTATTATAAACTGTCGAATACCACGATCAGAGAAAAATCCTTTCTAGATCCGATGGAGTATTCTCCTAACGGCGGTGCATTTCCCATTTATATCGAAAATGTTGGAGTTGTCGGAACCATTACTGTATCAGGCCTTGCCCAAAGAGAAGACCATGAATTCGTGGTCGAGATCATCAGGCAGTTTTTGCAAAACAACAAAGAGCTGCTACCGGATGCATATAGGAACTAGGAGGAGATAGGGTGGATTACAAAAAATTGTTTGATCTTACGGGTAAAGTTTCCATTGTTACAGGCGCCGCAACCGGTTTGGGCAAATCAATGGCTGAAGCGCTGGCCTCCTTCGGATCAAAAGTCGTCATCGTGGATATGAATTTGCAGCAAGCCAAGGATACGGCAGATCAAATCGGCTCGGAGTATCAAGTAGAGACGTTGGCGATCCGTGCGGATGTGACACAGGAAGATCAGGTACGAGCCATCGTTAGCGATACCTTATCTGCTTTCGGTAAAGTCAACGTACTGGTAAACAATGCGGGAATCTGTCAAAAAATTAAAATGGAAGAACAAACCCTCGCGGATTGGCAGCGTACGATGGACGTGAATGTGAACGGGGTCTACCTGTGCTCCAAATATGTGGGCCTTCAGATGATGAAGCAAGGCGGCGGTTCCATCGTCAATATCGCTTCCATGTCCGGTTATATTGCCAATACGGAAGCCCAGTGCGCATACAACGCTTCGAAAGCGGCGGTCATTATGATGACCAAATGCTTGGCTTCGGAATGGGTTTCCCATAACATTCGAGTGAACGCCATCGCGCCGGGCTATATGAAAACAGCGATGACCAAACCGATCTTTGCCGAAGGCGGAGAACTTGCTCACGTGTTGGATTATGTGCCGATGAAGCGATTGGGCGAGCCTCATGAACTTGGCGGAGTCGTTGCGCTGCTTGCCTCAGATGCCTCAAGCTTTACGACCGGTTCTACGTATCTCGCAGATGGCGGATACGTCATACACTAGGGGAAGAAGGTGCTAAATATTGAAAAAGCTCATCAATGATCCGACTTTAGTCGTTGACGAAATGATCGAGGGGTATGTCGCCGCTCATTCTAACTATGTGAAGGTTCTTCCCCAAAATAAACGTGCCATGGTCAGTGTGAACACGGTCCGGGCAGGGAAAGTAGGCGTAATATACGGAGGGGGATCGGGACACAAACCTGCCTTCTTGGGATATATCGGCAAAGGAATGGGGGATGGCGTTCCCGTCGGCAATATTTTCGCCTCTCCGCCGCCTGATCCCATCTTAGAAGTAACGAAGGCCGTCGATGCCGGTGCAGGAGTTATTTATTTATACGGTAATTATGCCGGCGACTGCATGAACTTTGACATGGCTGCAGAATTGGCGGCCATGGAGGGAATTCGCGTAGAAACGGTGAGAACAACGGATGACGTCGCATCGGCCACTAAGGATGAAGCGGCAAAAAGAAGAGGAATTGCGGGTAATTTCTTAATCTTTAAGGCCGCTGGCGCCGCCGCCGATAAAGGATACAATTTGGACGAAGTACTCCGATTAACGCAAAAGGCGAACCATCAGACAAGAACAATGGGTGTCGCTTTAACTCCGTGCTCCGTACCGCAAACCAGGCAACCCAGCTTTAAGCTGGCTGAGGATGAAATGGAGATCGGATTAGGCATTCATGGCGAACCGGGTGTCAAAAGAGGGAAGCTTGAGCCTGCAGACAACGTAGCGGAGACGCTTCTAAACCATATTTTCAACGATATGCCTATGCAGCAAGGGGAACGCGTCGTCGTTCTTGTGAACGGGCTAGGGTCTACACCTTATCTGGAACTGTACATTATGTATCGCAGGGTTTCCCAAATGTTATCAGCGATGGGGGTAGAAATCCATAGAGCCTATGTTGGTGAGTATGTTACATCACTGGAAATGGGTGGTTGCTCCATTTCCATCATGAAAGTGGACGATGAGCTGGCTGAATTAATTGACCATCCGGCGGATTGCCCCATGTTTGTTCAAATGTAAGGAGGGAACCTAGAGATGTTAACTACAGCTGATTTTAAAAAAGCTCTATTCGATATGGCTGATATCATAGAAAAAGAAAAAGACTATTTATCTGAATTAGATAGAGCCATTGGAGATGGGGATCATGGGGTTACCATGTCAATCGGATGGCAAGCCATAAAAGCAAAGCTGCAGGAATTTTCGGATCACAGCGACTGTTCGGATATATGCAAAGCCGTCGGGATGACATTCCTTAATGCCGTAGGATCTTCTGTAGGTCCTTTGTATGCAACGGCATTTATAAGGGGGGCTGCTGTTTTCCAAGGGAAGGTGGAGTTAAACCAAGAGGACATCGTGAACTTTTGGGTTGCGGCCGTGCGAGGTATTCAAGAACGCGGTAAAGCCGAACCCGGAGATAAGACGATGATGGATACATGGCTTCCTGCCATGGATGCCCTTCAATCGGCTCATCGTGACGGGAAGGACCTGATTTCCTGTTTGGAAGCAGCTGTCATCGCAGCTGAGAAGGGAATGCAGGCCACGAAAGATATGCTTTCGTTAAAAGGAAGGTCGAGCAGAATAGGAGAGCGAGCAATGGGGCATCAGGACCCCGGAGCAACGTCGGCTTATTTATTGCTTGCAAGTTTTTACGAAACGGTGAAATCCCAGCTACAAGGCAACTAAGAGAGTTCATACATGATAATCAAACAAATCCGTTTTACCCTTACGCACAATAAAGTATAACGCGAAAAGAGGAGCCGATAACGGCAATGTCATTAAGTTAAGGCGCAG
>FWWL01001669.1_pt1 | contig 13329 bp, 9 predicted proteins | sample 2228331 | NCBI WGS metagenome assembly FWWL01 (sample SAMEA103939775, study PRJEB20133) | metagenome | reverse complement strand
GGGCGTGAGCTTTGCACATGAGAACCCTTAGAACCTGAAGAAGGCGGGGACGAACTCGTACCCCTCCCCCAAGGGGCGGAGGTAGCCCAGGGCAGGCCAGGGGAAGTGGTAGGCGGTGAGGAGGGCCCTCTCCTCGGCCACCTTGCGGAAGAGCCGGGCCCGGGTGGCCACCACCTGGGCCCGGTCCATGTCAAAGCCCAGGTAGGCCTGGGGGAAGCGCAGGGAGAGGAGGTAGTGCCCGGCGGCATCCCCAAAGATGAAGAGCTTCTGCCCCTCCGAGAGGACCTCGAGGCTCATGTGCCCGGGGGTGTGGCCGAAGGAGGCCACGGCCCGCACCCCGGGGAGGATCTCCTCCCCGTCCTCCACCGGCCGGATGCGCTCCCGTAAGGGGAAAAGGGCCCGCTCCACCGCAGGGGTGGGGTTTTTCAGCCAGTAGTCCAGGTCCACCCGGCCCATGAGGTGGAGGGCGTTCGGGAAAGCGGGCCTACCCCCCCCGTCCACCAGGCCCCCGATGTGGTCGGGGTGGCCGTGGGTGAGGAAGACGTGGGTGAGGTCGCCAGGGGCGTAGCCCGCCAGGGCCAGGTGCTCAAGAAGCCTCCCCCCCTGGCCCCGCCCGGTGTCCACCAGGAGCCGGGCGCTACTCGTGTCCACCAGGACGGGGTTGAAGTTGTTGGGGGTGGCGTTGGGGTCCAGGAAGTGTTCCAGAAGGACCCGGCGGAACTCCTCCTGGAGCTCGGGGTTCGCCCCCCAGCTCGGGAGGAGGGGCCCCGGGGCCGACTGGCCGTCGGAGAGGACGGTCACGGTGTAGCGGCCCAAGGGGAAGCGGTAAAACCCACCCCCATTTACCCCCCTAGGGCTTGGGGCCTGGGCCCACGCCCCCCCCATCCCCGCGGCGGCCAAAAGGCTCACGCCCTTGAGAAAAGCCCTCCGCTCCATACCTGGCCTCCTTTGGAGGGAAGGCTAAGGGGAAGGGCGGGAAGCTTCCGTAACCCCCGCCACCTTGTAGGCCCAAAGGCGTTCCAGGAGGAAGAGGAGGAGGGCCAGGGCCAGGAGGTAGGGCCTTAGGGGGAGGGCGGCCTGAGGGGAGGGGGCGGGGACCTCCCCCTCAAAGAACCGCCCCCCGCTCCCCTCGGCCAGGGCCTTCAGGACCGCCCGCCCGTCCCTGGGGGTCCACTCCCCGGGGAGGGGGAGGACCAGGGGAATGCGCTTTTCCCCATCCAGGAGGACCCCTTCCCCCCGCACCACCCCCTCAAATCGCCCGGGGCCCGTGGGCACCATGGGGACCTCCTCGCCCCCCACGAGGAGGCGCGGGGCCTCCAGGGCCCCCAGGGCCACCGCCCGCACCCCCTCCCCTTCCGGGTAGGCGTAGAGGGCAAGGGCCTTCCTACCCCCCATGAGGTGGCGGGCCAGGCCCCCAAGGAAGGGGGCCAGGCCCTCCCAGCCCTTCCAGGCAAGGGAAAGGTCCGTAGCCAGGGCGGCCACCCGCCCCGCCCCCCGCTCCCCCAGGGCCAAAACCGCCCGCTCGCCGCTGGCGAGGAGGACCTCCGCCCAGGGCTCCGCCCGGGCGGGGAGGAGGAAGGAAAGGGGGGGAAAGCGGAAGCCCTCCGTGAGGGGGTGGGGCCTGGCCTCTATGGGGAAACGCCCCCTCAGCCCCTCTTCCTGGAAGATCTCCTGGCCTTCCCGGAGGAAAAGCCTGGGAAGCTCCTCCGGGCGGGCGGCGAAGTAGAACCGCCCACCCCCCCTTCGGGCAAGGGCTTCCAAAAAGGCCCGGTCCGCGTCCTGCCCCAGGGCCAGGGCGCTCACCTCCAGCCTCGAGGCCTGGGCCAGCTCCAGGATGGGCTCCTTGGGGTCGGAAAGGAGGCCGTCGGTGAGGACCAGGATCCCCTTCCGCTCCACGGGTACCCCCTCCAAAAGGCGCACCGCCTCCCGGAAGGCGGGGCCCAAGACCGTTCCCCCACCGGGGCGCACCGAAAGAAGGAGGCTTTCCGCTTCCTTCTTCCCCTGCGCCGTCATGGGCCTTGGGGGGAAGAGGATCCTGGGAGAAGAGCTGAAGAGGACCACCCCCACCCAGTCCTCGGGGGCCGCGCTCCGCACCAGCTCCACCGCCCCCGCAAGGGCCAGGGCCAGCTTTTCCCCCTCCATGCTCCCCGAGACGTCCAGGACCAGGACCAAGGCCGCCCCCTTCCGGCCCAAGGGCCTTAAGGGAAAGTCCTCCGGGAGGGCCCGGTCCCACCCCCCCAGGAAAAGCCCCCTGGGGGTGGCGGTGAAGAGGAGGCCGCCCCCCTGGCGGAGGAAGTCCTTTAGGGCCTCGGGGGCCCCTTCCGGCAGGTCCAAAACCCCCACCCCAAGGGCCACCAGGTCCGCCTCCAGGGGGAGGCGGAAGGGTCCCCGGTCCACCTGGAAGCCCTGGGCCTCGAGGATCCGGACCAGGGCCTCGTCCCCCAGGACCAGGGCCCGCCCCCGGTCCAGGGGGGCCACCTGGATCTGGGCCTCGCTCCTCCCCCAAGGGCCCTCGGCCACCGCCCGCACCTCGGCCCCTTCCGTGAGGGGGAAGGCGTAGGTGAGGACCCGCGTGCCCTCCACCCAAAGGCGCCGCTCTAAAACCCCCCCCGGGCCCTCCACCCGCACCCGGGCCTCGGCGGGCCTAGGGGCCTCCAGGACCACCCGCACCCCCACGGTCTCCCCGTAGAGGGGGTAGGGGGGCGGGAGGAGGCGCAGGGCCACCCAGGGCCTAGGGGGGACATAGACCGCGTCCAGGGGAAAGGGGGGAGGAAGGGGGGCAAAGAGCCCGTCCGAAACCAGGACCACCCGGTCGGGCCTGAGCTTTAGGGCCTCCTGGAAGGCCCTCCTCAGATCCGTCCCCTCCCCCAGGTCCAGCCGCCGGGCGGTGGGGGCGGGAAGCCGGGCCACCTCCTCCGCAAAGGCCAGGTACAGCCCTTCCCGGGGAAGCCTTTCCGCCAGGGCGAAAACCCCCTCCCGGGCCGAGGGGGAAAAGTCCAGAAGGTAGACCGTCCGCCCCGGGCGGGGAAGCCTGGGGTCCAAGACGGCAAGGAGGAGGAGGAAGAGGACCCCCAGCCGGAGGAGGCGCATGCCCCTATGCTATAGGGCCGCTCGGGTAGCGGTCTGTAGCCCCTCTTGGCCCCCCCACCTTCGGTGGGGTGCCTAATCCATCCAGTGCCCCAGCTTCTCCTTCTTGGCCTGGAGGTAGCGCTCGTTGTGGGGGTTGTCCCCGGCCCTCAAGGGGACGCGCTCCACGATCTCAATCCCGAAGCCGGAAAGGGCCTTCACCTTGCGGGGGTTGTTGGTGAGGAGGCGCATCTTGCGCACCCCCAGGTCGTAGAGGATCTGGGCCCCCACCCCGTAGTCCCGGAGGTCCGGGGGAAAGCCCAGAGCCAGGTTGGCCTCCACCGTGTCCAGCCCCTGGTCCTGGAGGTGGTAGGCCCGGATCTTGTTCACCAGGCCAATCCCTCGGCCCTCCTGCCGGAGGTACACGAGAACCCCCTTCCCCTCCTGGGCGATCTTCTCCAGGGCTAGGTCCCGCTGGAAGCCGCAGTCGCAGCGTAGGGAGTGGAGGGCATCCCCCGTGAGGCACTCGGAGTGCATGCGCACCAAAACGGGCTCCTCCGCCTCCCAGGCGCCCATGACCAAGGCGGCGTGCTCCTCCCCCGTGAGGGTGTCCCGGTAGGCCAGGATGCGGAACTCCCCGAAGCGGGTGGGGAGAAGGGCCTCGGCCTCGCGCCGCACGTAGAGGTCCCCCCGCTCCAGCCGGTGGCGGATGAGGTCGGCGATGGTCCCCACCTTGAGCCCGTGGCGCCCGGCGAACTCCAGGAGGTCGGGGAGGCGGGCCATGGTCCCGTCCTCCTTCAGGATCTCAATGAGGCTCCCCACGGGGGTAAGGCCCGCAAGGCGCAACAGGTCCACCGTGGCCTCCGTGTGCCCGGCGCGGCGCAACACCCCTCCAGGCCGGGCGATGAGGGGGAAGATGTGCCCGGGGCGGCGGAAGTCCTGGGGGGTGGCCTCGGGGTCGGCGAGGAGGCGGATGGTGGCCGCCCGCTCGTAGGCCGAGATCCCCGTGGTCACCCCCTTGGCGTCCACGCTCACGGTGAAGAGGGTGCCCTGGGGGTCTTGGTTCTTCTCCACCATGGGCTTTAGGTCCAAGGCCCTCGCCCTCTCCTCCGTGAGGGCCACGCAGAGGAGGCCCCGGCACTCCTTCAGCATGAAGTTCACCCACTCCGGGCTGACGTGCTCCGCGGCCATGATGAGGTCGCCCTCGTTCTCCCGGTCCTCGTCGTCCACCAGGATCACCGGGCGGCCCCGGCGGAGCTCCTCTAAAAGTTCTTGGGTGGTGGCTAGCCTGTTCATTCCGCTCCCTTCATGAGCCGTTCCAGATACCGGGCGATGAGGTCCACCTCCAGGTTCGCCCCCTCCCCCACCCTTAGGGCCCCCAGGTTGGTGACCGCCAGGGTGTGGGGGATGAGGGTAACCCAAAACCCTTCCGGGAAAAGCCCAGCCACGGTGAGGGAAACCCCGTTTAGGGCCACGCTCCCCTTCTCCGCGATGTAGCGGCGAAGGCCCTGGGGCGCGCGGAAGAAGTAGTCCTTGGCCCCGGGGGCCTCGCGGACCTCCACCAGCTCCGCCACCCCGTCCACGTGCCCGGTGACGAAGTGCCCCCCAAGCCGGTCCCCCACCTTGAGGGCCCGCTCCAGGTTGGGCCGGTGGCCCACCCGCCAGGTGGGGGCGGTGCGGCGGAGGGTTTCCTGGGCGAGCTCCACCCAAAACCCCTCCCCGTCCACCGCCACCGCGGTGAGGCAGACCCCGTCCACGGCCACCGAGTCCCCCACCTTGAGGTCGGAAAGCACCTCCTTGGCCCCGATCCTCACCTTCAGGAAGGGGCCCTCCTCCACCTTTAGGATCTCGCCCGTTTCCTCCACCAGTCCCGTGAACATTCACCCCTCCGGGTAGGCCTCGAGCCAAAGGTCCCCCCCCAGCCGCTCCACCCGGGCCAGGCGGAGCCCCTTGGCCTCGGCCACCTTTTCCACCGCCAAGCCCTCCAGCGCCCCCCGCCCCTCCCCAAGGAGCTTGGGGGCGAGGAAAAGCGCGTACTTGTCCACCAGGCCCCGTTCCACTAGGGCCCCCGCCACCTTGGGGCCCCCTTCCACCAAGACCCCGTCCAACCCCCGCTCCAGGAGGAAGGCCAACGCCCTCTCCAGGGAGACCCTTCCCCCTTCCCGGGGAAGCTCGGCCACCTCCGCTCCCGCGGCCTCCAAGGCCTTAAGCCGGTCCTTCGGGGCCCCCGCCCCCGCCAGGATGAGGACCTTAGGGGCCTCCCCCCTGGGCCCGGGGCGGAAGAGGCGCGCGGTAGGGGGGGTGCGGGCCTCGGTGTCCAGGACCACCTTCCAGGGGTCCCTGAGGGGCGGAGGCTCCAGCATGTGGGGGAAGGGGCGGAAGTCGGGGTCGCGCACGGTGAGGTGGGGGTCGTCCTGGAGGACCGTCCCCACCCCCACGAGAAGGGCGGGGAGCCACTGGCGGTAGGCGTGGGCCACCCGGCGGCTTTCCGGGGAGGAGATCCAGCGGGCATCCCCCCCAGGGGCGGCCGCCCGCCCGTCCAGGGTGAGGGCCATCTTGAGGAGGACGAAGGGGAGGCCTTTCCTCTGCACGGTGAAGAAGACCTCGTTCTGGAGCCTGGCCTCCTCCTCTAGAAGCCCGGCCTCCACCTGTACCCCCGCCCCCTTGAGGCGCTCCAGGCCCCCCGCCGCCACAGGGTTCGGGTCCCGGGCGGCCACCACCACCCGGGCCACCCCCGCCTGGAGGAGGGCCAGGCTGCAAGGGGGGGTGCGGCCCAAGTGGTTGCAGGGCTCGAGGGTGACGTAAACCGTGGCCCCCCTGGCCTCCGGCCCCGCCTCCTCGAGGGCGTAGACCTCCGCGTGGGGGAGGCCCGCCCTGGGGTGGAACCCCTCCCCCACCACCCGGCCCCCCTTCACCACCACCGCCCCCACCAGGGGGTTCGGGTGGGTGTGGCCCCGGCCACGTTCCGCAAGCTGCAGCGCGCGCCTAAGGAAACGCTCGTCCAGATCCAAGCGGCCCTCCTTCTCCCATCCGGACTTTCACCGTCGGCCCCGGAGTTCCACCGGGTCGGGCCCCTAGGGGGGCTTCGCGGGCTTTCACCGCCGGTGGGGACTTCCACCCCGCCCCGAAGGAGGTGCCTAAAGGCACCAAGCCCACTTTAGCAGGTTTAAGGGGGAGGAATGTCCGGGTGGAGCACGGTCCGAGACAGAAAAAGGCGAGGCGCCCAGGGCCCTGGGCGCCTTTTTGGTGGAGGTGGGGGGAGTTGAACCCCCGTCCGAAGGTCCCTACAGCGGCCGTCTACGCGCGTAGTCCGCGTTTCAGGTGTCCCCCTGGCTTGGCCCGCGGACGGGCGGCCAGGGGCAAGCCCCCTTAGGTTTCGCCCAGGGTTAGAGGGCGTGGCCCCAGGCTAGCCGGTTTTGTGTCCCCGCGCTGGCGAGCCACCGGCGGGGCTTCCAGGCGAGGGCGCGGCGATTAGGCCGCGAGCGCGTAAGCAGGCTTGTTGGCCTTTGTGGGTTTGCGGGTTTTAACGAGGCCACCCGCACCTCGGCGCGCAGGCTCGCCCTCGGCGACCCCCGTCGAGACCGTTCACCCCCATGTGTGGGCCGGGCTTGGACCGACCAAGCTTGAGTATAGGGGACTAAAGGGGTTGTAGTCAAGGGGCAGGGCGGTGTAAACTAGGGGCAGTGCTCCCAAGGGAGGGGGGTGGGCTCAGCCCACCCTTCCTTTGTGAAGGGAGGTGGGGAGGTGCCGGTGGACCTTTGGCAGCTGGTGAAGGAAGCGGTGGAGCCCTTGGGCCTGGAGGTCCTCGAGGTCCATCTGGGCCGGGGGGAGTTTCTGGTGCGGCTGGAGCGCAAGGACGAGCGGCCCATCACCGTGGCCGACCTGGAGCAGGCCAGCCGGGCCATAGAGGTCCTCCTGGACCGGGAGGACCCCATCCCCGGAAGCTACCGGCTCTTGGTGGAATCCCCCGGGCCCAAGCGCCCCCTCCTTACCCGCCGCCACTTTGAGCGCTTCCAGGGCCTTAAGGCCAGGGTCCAGGGAGAGGAAACCTTCACGGGGCGCATCCTGAGGGTGGAAGAGGACGTGGTGGTCTTTGGGGTCGGTGGGGAGGAAAAGGCGCTCAAGATCGGCACCTTCCGCGCCCACCTCGCCGAATGGCCTGAGGAGCCGAGATAAAGGGGGAAGGATGAACCGGGAGTTCATGGAAGCCATGCAGCAGCTGGCCCTGGAGCGGGGGGTCAGCACGGAAGAGGTCCTGGAAGCGTTTAAGGAGGCCCTGCGCAAGGCCTACCTCAAGCGGCAAAAGGGGCTTAGAAAAGAGGACATAGACGAGGGCAAGGGGCCCGTGGTGGACGTCTACATTGACCCCCAGACGGGCCGCATTGAGATGGTGGAGGTCCGCACCGTGGTGGAGAAGGTGGAGGACCCCGACAAGGAGATCGCCCTCGCGGACGCCCTGCAGTACGACCCCGAGGTCCAGGTGGGGGACGAGATGGAGTTCCCCATAGACCCCGAGGGCCTTTCCCGGATGGCCATCCAGGAACTGAGGCAGATGCTCACCCAGCGCCTCAAGGAGTCCGAGCGCAACCGCATCTACAACGAGTACAAGGACAAGGAGGGCCAGGTCCTCACCGGGGTGGTCACCCGGGTGGACAACCGGGGCAACGTCTTCGTGGAGCTGGGCCGGGGGGAGGCCTACCTGCCCAAGGCGGAGCAGATCCCCACGGAGAAGTACCATCCGGGGCAGCGCATCAAGGTCTACCTCAAGAAGGTGGACCGCTCCGCCAAGGGGCCTTCCCTTCTGGTGAGCCGGGCCCACGAGAAGCTTTTGGAGCACCTCCTCAAGCAGGAGGTGCCGGAAATCGCCGAGGGCATCGTGGAGGTCAAGGCCATCGCCCGCGAGCCCGGCCGCCGGAGCAAGGTGGCGGTGACCAGCCACAACCCCAACGTGGACCCCATCGGGGCCTGCATCGGCCACAAGGGGCAAAGGATCCAGGCGGTGTCCGCGGAGCTTGGCCGGGAAAAGGTGGACATCATCCTCTGGTCCAAAGACCCCAAGGAGTTCATAAGGAACGCCCTCTCCCCCGCCCAGGTGGGCTCCATTGAGCTGGATCCCGAGAAGAAAGTGGCCCGGGTCAAGGTGAGCAAGGACCAGCACTCCCTGGCCATCGGGGCCCAGGGGCAGAACGTACGCCTGGCCTCCAAGCTCACCGGCTACGAGATCCAGTTTGAGGAAGCGGAGATCTCCGACCTGGACGAGGCCCTGCGCCGCGCGGCCGAGGAGGAGGAGGAAGCCCGGGAGAAGAAGGGCCGGGAGGCCTTTGAGAAGCTCTTCCGTGACCTCACATGAAGCACGTCCCCGTAAGGATGTGCGTGGCCTGCCGGCGAAGGCGGCCCAAGGGGGAGCTTCTGCGCATCCTTCTCACGCCCGAAGGGTTCTTCCTGGACCCAAGCGGAAAAGCACCGGGCCGGGGGGCCTACGTCTGCCCCGACACCCCGGAGTGCTGGTCGGAAAAAAAGCTCAGGCGCTTCGCTGGGGCCAGGGCCAAGGCCTTAAGCGAGGCCCTGAACGCCCTTTTAGGAGGTAAGGATGGCGAAAGTACGGATTTACCAGCTGGCCAAGGAGCTGGGCATGGAAAACCAGGAGCTCCTGGAGCTCCTTTCCCAGATGGGGGTGAGCTATAAGTCCCACGCCTCCACCCTCGAGGAGAAGGACGCGGAGGCGGTGCGGGAGCTCGTTAGGGAACAGCGGGGCCTACAGGAAAAGCTGGCGGAGGAGGAACGGAGGAAAAACCTCCCCAAGCGCCCCCCCGTGGTGGTCATCATGGGCCACGTGGACCACGGGAAGACCACCCTCCTGGACTACCTGCGCAAAAGCCGCATCGCCGAGAAGGAGGCGGGGGGCATCACCCAGCACGTGGGCGCCTTTGAGGTGAAAACCCCCGGGGGCACGGTGGTCTTCATCGACACCCCCGGCCACGAGGCCTTCACCAGCATCCGCCAGCGGGGGGCCAGGGTGGCGGACATCGCGGTGATCGTCATCGCCGCGGACGACGGCATCATGCCCCAGACGGACGAGGCCATCGCCCACGCCAAGGCCGCCGGGGCCAAGATGATCTTCGCCATCAACAAGATGGACCTGCCCCAGGCCGACCCCGAGCGGGTGAAGCGGCAGCTCATGGAGCGGGGGTTCGTCCCCGAGGAGTACGGGGGGGAGGCCATCGTGGTGCCCATCAGCGCCAAGACCGGCAAGGGCGTGGACGACCTCCTGGAGATGATCCTCCTCCTGGCGGAGCTGGAGGACCTCCGGGCCGACCCCGAGGCCGAGCCCAGGGGGGTCATCCTGGAGTCCCGGCTGGACAAGCAGGCGGGCATCCTGGTGAACATGCTGGTCCAGGAGGGCACCTTCCGCGTGGGGGACTACGTGGTGGCCGGGGAGGCGTACGGGCGCATCCGGGCCATGACCGACGCGGACGGCAACCAGAGGAAGGAGGCGGGGCCTGGGAGCGCGGTCCAGGTCCTGGGCTTCCAGGAGCTCCCCCAGGCGGGGGAGGTGGTGGAGTGGGTGCCGGACCTGGAGGCGGCCAAGGAGATCGCCGAGGAGCGAAAAGAAGCCCGCCGCGCCCAGGAGGAGGAGGCCCAGGCCCGCCGCCCCAGGACCATGGCCGACCTCCTGAAGGCCATGCAGGAGGAGGGGAAGAAGGAGGTGAACCTCATCCTGCGGGCGGACACCCAGGGCTCTTTGGAGGCCATCCAGCACATCCTGGCCAAGGAGAGCACGGAGGAGGTGAAGATCAACGTCCTCCTGGCCCAGGTGGGGGCCCCCACGGAGTCCGACATCCTCCTGGCCCAGACCGCCCACGCGGCCATCCTGGCCTTCGGGGTCACCCCCCCGGGCTCGGTGAAGAAGATCGCCGAGCAAAAGGGGGTCCTCCTCAAGACCTTCCGCATCATCTACGACCTCATCGATGAGGTGCGGGCCATGGTGAAGGGGCAGAAGGAGCCCCAGTACAAGGAGGAGGTCCTGGGCCGGGCCGAGGTGCGGGCCATCTTCCGCCTGCCCGGAGGGAAGCAGGTGGCGGGGTGCATGGTGACCCAAGGCCGCATCCTAAGGAACGCGGAGGTCCGGGTCCTGCGCAAGGGCCAGGAGATCTGGAAGGGGAAGATGGCCAGCCTCAAGCGCTTCAAGGAGGACGTGCGCGAGGTGGCCCAGGGGTACGAGTGCGGGATTGGCCTCGAGGGCTTTGACGACTTCCAGGAAGGGGACATCATCGAGGCCTTCCAGATGGTGGAGGTGCCCGCCTGAGGCTAGGCGCCTTAAAGCTCTTGGCCCTTCTGGCCCTATTGGGCCAGGGGGTGGACTGGCCCCAGCCCCAGGCCCAGGGGGAGGTGGGGCTCCTCCTGGGGGGGCCCTACCTGGTCCTCAAGGAGGACCGGGGCCATCCCCTCTTTTCCCCTTCCCTTCCCCCCCAGCGTCCCCTGGCCCTCCTCTTCTCCACACCCCTCCCCTCGCCCCTACGCCCCCCCCCAAGCCCGCCCCCGGGAAGGCGGCTCCACCTCCTCTACGCCCGGCTGCAGATGGACGGGGGGTAGGGCCCTCCCCCACCCCAACAGGCCATCGGCGTTAAGGGTTTGGGCAAAGAAGAGCGAGGTGGTGCATGAAACCAAAGGTTTGGAGTGGACTCTTTCTCCTAGGGCTTTTCCTCCTTTCCCTGCTGTTTTTCTGGAAACCTTGGGCTCCTCAGGAGCCCAAAATCCGCCTGGGGCTGGACCTCAAGGGGGGCTTAAGGATCCTCCTCGAGGCCGACGTGGAAAACCCCACCCTGGACGACCTGGAAAAGGCCCGGACCGTCCTGGAAAACCGCATCAACGCCCTGGGGGTGGCCGAGCCCCTCATCCAGATCCAGGGGCAGAAGCGCATCGTGGTGGAGCTCCCGGGCCTCTCTCAGGCAGACCAGGACCGCGCCCTGAAGCTCATCGGGCAGCGGGCCGTCTTGGAGTTCCGCATCCTCAAGGAGGGGGCCACGGGCACCACCGTGGCCCAGATCAACCAGGCCCTTCGGGAAAACCCCAGGCTCAAGCGGGAGGAGCTGGAAAAGGACCTCATCAAGCCCGAGGACCTAGGGCCGCCCCTCCTCACGGGGGCCGACCTGGCGGACGCCCGGGCGGTCTTTGACCAGTTCGGCCGCCCCCAGGTCTCCCTCACCTTCACCCCGGAAGGGGCCAAGAAGTTTGAGGAGGTCACCCGGGCCAACGTGGGCAAGCAGCTGGCCATCGTCCTGGACGGTAAGGTCTACACCGCCCCCGTGATCCGCCAGGCCATCACCGGAGGCCAGGCGGTGATCGAGGGGCTTTCCGGCCTGGAGGAGGCCAGCGAGATCGCCTTGGTCCTCCGCTCCGGCTCCCTGCCGGTGCCCCTGAAGGTGGCCGAGATCCGGGCCATCGGCCCCACCCTGGGCCAGGACGCCATCCAGGCGGGCATCCGCTCCGCCCTCATCGGCACCCTAGCCATCTTCCTCCTCATCCTCGCCTACTACGGCCCAAGCCTCGGCCTGGTGGCCTCCTTGGGCCTCATCTACACCTCGGTGCTCATCCTGGGCCTCCTCTCGGGGCTTGGGGCCACCCTGACCCTCCCCGGCATCGCGGGCCTGGTCCTCACCCTGGGCGCGGCGGTGGACGGGAACGTGCTCTCCTTTGAGCGCATCAAGGAGGAGCTCCGGGCGGGGAAAAAGTTCCGCCAGGCCATCCCCGAGGGGTTCAAGCACTCCACCCTCACCATCCTGGACGTGAACGCGGCCCACCTTCTGGCCGCGGCCGCCCTCTACCAGTACGCCACCGGCCCGGTGCGGGGCTTTGCGGTGATCCTGGCCATCGGGGTGGTGGCCAGCGTCTTCTCCAACCTGGTCTTCAGCCGCTACCTCCTGGAGAGGATGGCCGAGCGGGGGGAGATCCGCCCGCCCATGTGGCTGGTGAACCCCCGCTTCAACTTCATGGGCCCGGCCCGCTTCATCACCCTGGCCTCCCTCCTCCTGGCCCTCCTGGCCGCAGGGGTGGTCTTCACCAAGGGCTTCAACTACAGCATTGACTTCACCGGGGGCACCGCCTTCACCCTGAGGACGGGCCCCGAGGTGGGGGTGGACACCTTAAGGCGCTTCCTGGAGGAGAGGGGCTTCCCCGCCAAAGAGGCGGTGATCACCCAGGTCCAGGCCCCGGCGGCGGACTACCGGGAGTACGCCCTAAAGCTCCCGCCCCTTTCCGACGAAAAGCGGCTGGAGCTTGAGCGCCTCCTGGCCGAGGGGCTTAAGGCCCAGGTCCTCACCTCGGAGACCGTGGGGCCGGCCATCGGGGCCGAGCTTCGGCAAAACGCGGTCAAGGCGGTGCTGGTGGGGCTTGGCCTCATCCTCATCTACGTGGCCTTCCGCTTTGACTGGACCTTCGGGGTGGCGAGCGTCCTAGCGGTGGCCCACGACGTGGCCATCGTGGCGGGGATGTACAGCCTCCTCGGCCTGGAGTTCTCCATCCCCACCATCGCCGCCCTCCTCACCATCGTGGGCTACTCCATCAACGACTCCATCGTGGTTTCGGACCGGATCCGGGAGAACCAGAAGCTCCTGAGGGGGGTGCCCTTTAGGGAGGTGGTGAACCGCTCCATCAACCAGACCCTCTCCCGCACGGTGATGACGAGCCTCACCACCCTGCTCCCCATCATCGCCCTCCTCTTCCTCGGGGGAAGCGTCCTTAGGGACTTCTCCCTGGCCATCCTGGTGGGCATCTTCGTGGGGACCTACAGCTCCATCTACGTGGTCTCGGCCCTGGTGGTCTTCTGGCGGAGCTTCCGGGAGGCCCGGGTGAAAAAACCCGCCTAAAGGCCTTTTCCGCCCCCAGGATCCTTTAGGGGTCCTGGGGGGTTTTGACCCGCCTTAAGGGGAGCCCCTCCCGCCTGGCCCAGGCCTCCAGGGCCTCCGCCTCCCTCTCCCCGAAGAAGGCGCAAAGCCTCCGGTAAGCAGGGTTTCCCTCCTGGGCGGGGGAAAAGGCCGCGTCCAGGAGCTCAGGCAGGCCCGCCCTTTCGCAGAAGCGGGCCCAGAGGTGGGGCTCGAGGGCCGCCAGGGCCACCCTGCCCCCCTGGGCGGGGTAGACCCCGTAGCAGAGGACGGAGCCGTCCAGGAAGGGGATGGGCGGGTAGGCGAGCTCCTTCACCGCCTCGGAAAGGGCCACCTCGTAGAACCCCCCGCCCAAGAGGAGCCCCTTCAAGGCGGTGAGGGC
>FWWL01008362.1_pt1 | contig 13337 bp, 8 predicted proteins | sample 2228331 | NCBI WGS metagenome assembly FWWL01 (sample SAMEA103939775, study PRJEB20133) | metagenome | reverse complement strand
GTTTTTGTCTCGCCGGGCGCAAAATTGTCTAATTGGAAGGTGCGGACGAAACCTGTGTTGAAACTAACCCGCACATTGACGCCCGCCGCCCACGCCCCCGTTCCCGCGTTGCGAATGGCGACGGTGAACCGCACCAAATCGCCTTGCTGGACGCCTGTCTGTGGCTCAAAGGTAACACCAGCAACGACGAAATCGGGCGCGGCTGTCGGGTAGTTGACGGTCGTCTCCAAAGTGTTGTTGGTCTCGTCGGATTCTGACAGTTCGTTGCGGGGGTCTACGACGACCCGCACTTGACGGGCATCGCCGGCAACAACCGTCCATCCAAAGAAGACCGTCGCTTCCGGGCTGCTGTCGGTCAGGGACAAGATTGGCGTTTGAATGCCCAGTGAAACACCGTTCACAAAGGCTCCCACAGGCACGCGCCCGGTATAATCGGCACCAGCGATTTTGCGGATAATGGCTTCCACCCGCGCTGACTGCCCTGCAGGAACATTTTCCGGCACGATGCGGACACCTGTCGCTGTCAAGTCCACTTGCTGGACAACCATGTTGACTGTCGTTTGGAATTCGTCATTGGTTCGGTCGGCATCGGGCACTTTTCGGTCAGGGTCAAAGACGACCTTCACGACAGGGTTAGTCACAGGGCGGTCAATGACCCAGTTGAAAGTCACTGTCGTGCTGACATTGCTGTCCAGACCGCCGACAAAGACCGTGCCCAACTTTTGGGCATTCAAAAAAACTGCGATGGGAAGCCCCGCAGGGTAATCCATCGGTAGCCGATAACTTCCCCCTCGGTTGGTCAAAGTAATGCGAAACTGAACAACTTGACCGTAGCCAATCGTTGGTGGGAGTTGAACATCTATGCCCGTTATGGCATAGTCGGGGGGTGGGACATCGGGCAAGGGAAAGACGGCTTCATCGTTGTTAGGGTTGGCGTCAGGGATGGCGTCTTGGAACATCACCCGAACCCGCACCGTCTTCATCTCAAAGAGGCGGGAGAAACTAAATTCCACATCGGCAGTCCCATTGGAGGGCAACCCGCCGGGAAAGGCTTTTGACTTGATGGCGAGGGCGTGATTGTTGGCGTCCAGCGCCTCGGCGACCACTTGGAAGGGCAAGCGAGTCGCTGCGCCATCGTTACGCACCTGCCCCCGAACAAGGAAAGTTTGCCCCGTGAACGGACTTTCCGGCACCAGAGCCACCGCTAACGCCAAGTCAGGGGCAGGGACTTCAGGCACGGATTGCTCAGCAGCGTTATTGGTTTCGTCGGGTTCTGGCAGAATATTGTCGGGGTCCGCAACGACCCGCAAAGTATGAACACCGGGCAACACCCGCCATGAAAACGCCAAAGTCACACTTTGCCCCGCTGACAGACCAGCGTCCAGTTGGCGGACACCCACCCGTTGCCCGTTGTCCAGCAACACGACCGGGATGGGCGAGGTCAGCCATCCGCTGCCAGCAATTTGCACCGTCGCTGCTACTGTCACCGTATCGCCTGAGAAGAACCCCGTAGCGGGGTTAAGGGTAAGTTGTGCTACCACCAAATCGGGGGCAGTGATTTCCGGCAAGGCAAGTTCGGCAGCGTTGTTATCCTCATTGGTTTCAGAGATAATGTGAGTCGCGTCGGCGACGACCTGCAAAGTATGCCGTCCTGCTTTGGCAACCCAAAGGGCTTCCACGACGGTGCTTTGTCCACTTTGCAGACCGGCAATGCTTTGCGTCAGCGTCTCACCTGCCACGCGGAAGTCCACTCGGAAGGGCACAAGGGTGGTTGCCCCGTTGTTGCGCACTGTTGCCCGCAGGGTCACCGTTTGCCCTTGAGTGAGGTTTTCGGCAGGGACAATGGCTAAATCGCTCACCGTCAAGTCAGGAGGTGGGATATCGGGGAGGTTCAGTTGGCGAGTGTTGTTGGCTTCATCGCTTTCCCCTACATGGTCGCCAGCATCCACAATGGCTTGGATAGTTCTCTGTCGGGCGCGGATATGGAAGGGCAACTGAATCGTTTGCGATTGTTCGCTTTGCAACCCCCCTGTGACCGCTCGTTCGCCGAAAAAGCCACCATCAACCAGCAGACGCACAGTGAAGTCGTTGAGCGTGTCAGCGCCTTGGTTGGTAACCGTTACTGTCACCTGCACCTCTTGCCCATCCACCAAATTCTCGCTGGGCGTAATGCTTAACTCGGTGACGGCTAAGTCGGCAGGCGGGATGGCAGGGATATTCAAAAAGTTGCGATTGTTTGTTTCGTCAGTTTCAAGGAAGTGGCTGTAAACATCGGCAACCGCTTCCAGTTGCGTTGTGCCGCCGCGCGCCCGCCAAGGGACGGCGGCTTCCGCTTGCCCGTTTGCTGTTAGGCTGGAAACGAACCGCTCGCCAACGAACCGACCGCCCGCAAAAAAGCGAACATAAAAACCGCTCGGCGTCGCTTCCGTGCCGTCGTTGCGGATAACGGCTTTCAGCGTCGTCGGCGTCCCGTCTTTCAGGCCTTGAGCGGGTTCTATCGCCACAGACGCTATTGTCAAGTCCACATCAGGGATAACGGTGATGGTGGCGCTATCGGTATCCTCACGACCAGCGCTGTCACGCACCCGCACATGGATGAGGAACTGCCTCAACTGGTTAAACACCCAAGGCACTCGCACACTAGTGGCATCATCGTATTCACCATCGTTGTCCAAATCCCATTCGTAACTGACGATTTCGTCAACGGAATTGGAAGCGGAGGCGTCCAAGATAACTTCTCGTCCGCGTCCGACTACGCGGTCGGGGATGAGGGCTTGAATCCCTGCCGCCCGCCGAAGACGAAAGTCACCGTCAACTCCCACGATTGCCCCGGTTGAAAATCACCGATATTTCACTGTAACCCGACCCCCGCGTCTGTCGTTCCGGTGGAAGGGTGACGGTCTTGGTTGTTCAGTTCGCCGTCCTTCCAATCGTCGTACAGCACAAAACTCCAATACCCTGTGCTGTGGCGGGCGGAGCGGCGGCTGCCAAAGAAACCGATGCGAAAATACCTGTCGTCGTTCATGAAAACCGTGTCGCTGTTGGGGTTATACCACGCATAGTCGCCGCCAGGGTTCACGATGTCAAAGTCAATGATTTGGAAGAAGCGTAAATCGCCGATGGTCGCGCTGCCCGTGTTGGTCAGGATGTAGGTGATGCGGAACTGCCGAACAGCGCCCGGCTCAAACTGGACGCGGCGAAGGATTTGTAACTCTTGGTTAAGGTCAGTTCGCTGATAGCGGAGTTTCGCCTCCGCAAGGCGGTCGGGTTGTAACTCTTGGAAGGGTTGGATGACTTCTATGTCAAAGGACGAGACACCACCCCATTGGGGTATCCAAACGGGGAAGTGCTCGCTAAAGACGGCGTCACCCCATTCCCCTGTCGCAAACTGAAATTCCCAAAAAATGCTGCCTTTTGGATCGACGCGGATATTCAAAAAGTCATTGCGGGCAACGAAATTGCCTTCTTCTATTCCCCTCCCTGAAGGGGGTGCGTAAGGGGAGTGTTTCTCCTGCCCACTTGTCAAAGTCACCAACCAAGCAAGTGCCCCAACGACCCACAGCCAACGCCTTACTCCCTTCACAGTTGGCCACCTCGCATTTGATTACATGCACTGCTGCACCAAGCCATACTCATATTGTAACTAAACTTAAACTTCTTGCATCGTAGTTTTGTCATAGCGATAGCACCCAAACCCTCCCTTGTAAAGAGGTGAAAAGGTACCAGTTTGGGGCGATTTGATGGCAAAACCGGTGAATTTGAAAGGAGCGGTGAACGGGACATGATGCTGCATTGGGAGAGAGCAAAAGACTACTCAACCCTTTTCCGCTGCCTTACGGGTCTCTCTGCAGAAGCCTTCGGACAGTTGATGAAAGTTTTGACCGAAGACTACCCCGACTCTCAACGCTCTCGCTCGCAAAGAAGGGACAGGGAAAGAGCCATTTAGGCAGGGGGAGTAAGGGCTTCCTTACGATCATGCAAGAGGTTTACTCAAGTTCTCCATCCCGCAACCATGAAGGGTGCCAGAAACGCCTTTGTGCTGTCAGGGATTTGGAAGCCCATGGAGTGGGCTAACGCGCGTGACAATAACGCAGCCGGTAAGCGCTGAGCGAAAGGAGGTTCGCTTGCTTAAGGGCAAGCATTTGACTTCGCATTGCCCTTTCGGCACGCTAATCGGCTAAGGGTAAACTTGACCACATGGCTTTCATAATGGCATCTTCCCTTGCCCATCCCAGCAACCTATTTTCTGACCTGACAAGATACCAACCTTTGCTATCGCTCAGAAGGATTTCCGCTTTGCTGCCCACCCGCAAAGTTGCCAAAGGTTTCTTCCCTTGGCGGGTTTGATACAGTGTGAGGGGTTTACTTACTTTGCCTGTGACACCCACATAGTAAAACTCCTGTGGCACTTCTATCAGGGTGCGGTTTTTAGTGAGCACATACTTGCGCGTGATTACCCAGAACCCCATCCAATCGTCTACCAACACGATGCCGTTGCCCAGATACTTTGGGACACGCATCAAGTGTCCCATTTTGCGAATGCGCTGTCCATCAAACCAAAACAGCACATGCTCGTAGTCATCGCTGGGTCCAGGGGAATAGACGACGACTTCGCGATATTTGTCGGCACGGTTCACATCAGTGATGTAGAAACCCTCTGTGTCTTCTAAAAGTCTCCCCTCCACTGTTGCTTGATTGATATGGAGGCGAAATTTGCCGTTGCCTAAATTGACCAATCGGATGATTTCAGGTTTATTGTCGCCCGTGATGTCTTCTTTAGCATTCCACATCAGAGGTGCATCTTTGGGTGGCAAAGAAACAGCAAAAACGACAAGAGGTCCGCTGAGCACAGGGCTTAACACACTTGCTGGCAGCCAACGCATGGTGCTCACCTCTCTTCGCACACACTGCCTCTATTGTAGCACGAACGATTGAAGGTGGTGGGCTTCTCTTCAAAAGTTAGGGGAACCGTGAGAAAGGTGCATCTGGAGGTTCAAGAAGTTGCTGTGGCAGCAATAGCACTTCACCCAAGCGGTTGGGGTAAACCAGTCCCGTGCCGTCTATGAGGTGCTAACTGTTTGCGCTCGTAAGACCGAGGAGGCACCTAAGTTCGCTATCCGCAACCGTAACGACATATGCGACCACCATTTGACTTACTTGGCTTCAAGCATGGCTGCCAGATTGAAGAGCATAACAGCCGAAGCGTGGGTTAAAACCTCAATGTCCCCTTCCTCTGGTGGGCCAGCCCAAGATGAGCCAAAGAGACCTTGAGAATTGCGGGCTTGCTTCCAAGCAACTCGGGCATGTCGGAGGACGAACTCTCGGTAGGGCTCGGGGTTGGGATCTACAGCAATTAACTCGCACAAATACCTGATTAGGATGCCTTTGAAGCCACCTCCGTCGCCTGTGCCTCGCTCCTTGAGAATTCCGTTTTGGTCAACCATCAACGCCATCGTCGCCTGAGCCACACGGCGAGCATCTTCAAGGTAAGTCTTGTCTTTGGTGATGCGGTATAACTCAACGGCTGCCCCAATGAAGGTGCCTTGGTTATAGGTGAAGACCCAACGAACAACAGTGCCGTCCCGCCGCACATGGTCGTAAACAAGCCCCTCGGGCGAAAGCAAATTTGCCTTCACCCATCCGTAAAGTTTGAGCGCCATGTCCAAGTGAGCCTTATCGCCAGTGATTTGATACATCTTGGCGCCAAGGATTGCTGCGGGTGAGTTGATGCAGGCGTTCTTTGACTTTCGCTCGGTGTTCCACCATATTCCTCCACCCAAATCGTCGCTCCATCCATCTCGGATCACTTTCCACAAGATTTGCGCTCGTTCAAGGTATCGCGACTCCCCAGTGATCCTGTAAGCGCGGAGCATCGCCAATGCCCACCATGCCATGTCGTCGTAGAAGGGGTTGATGAAGGAGGGAGTGTGTTTGGCTTGCCCCTCAAAGACTTTGCCAATCATGGCATACCATGGCGACTTCCTGCCCCCTGTTCGCTCCACAGCATCCATCACACTGTCCCAAACTTGTGCTGTCCACCAAAAGTCTGCCCAACCGCTTCGGTCACTGCACTTGTGGAAGCGCCATTGTTCTTCGTTCCAGAAGACATCTATCAGCCGCCGCGTTGCGGCATCTGCCCACGCATCCAAATTCGCTTGCTCCCCCGATTTATTGGCGTCTAGCGTGACCATAGCCATCACCCCTAAAAATGCGCTGACAAGCAAACCCAACGCCACAACTTTCAATCGGCTTCCCTCCTTCAACAGGGGCTATTGCACACCCATCTTTTTCGCCCAGTCGTCCAGCGTTTGCCATTCGCGGATATGGGTGATGCCGGCTTTGCGGGCGATGGCGAGGAACTTCTGAAGCAGCGTCGTCCGTTCCTCTCCCGTCACGCGGTTGGTGGCGATTTTGACATACCAAATGGGCAACCGAGCAACTTGCACGCGGAAGCGAATTTCTTCGCTGTCCGCCAACCGCTCCGCTTCATCAAACAACCGTTCAGCACCGTCAAGGAACTCGTCGTTGTTGAGGTGGGGCACAGTTGGCGCCTCAAAGATGTGGGCGTGGTAGCCCTTCTCCCGCACCTGTCGGTGCAGCAACTCCATGTAGGCGCGAATCGCACCCGCTGCTCGCCCGTAGTAACCGTGCAGGAAATCGTTGATGTGCCGCTGGACATCAGTGTGCGGGTTCCACAGCAACTTCGCCAAAACATACGCTCTCAACGGCGCCATTTCCCCGTTGCCCCCAGGCGAGTAGTTGCCTTGTTCAAACAGCCCCTTGACGCCGTGCTTGACAAAGAACTGGACATTCGCTTGCAGCACTTCAAAGTTGGGGAAGGGCTGCAGGTAGTGGGCAAAGTTGGTGGTGTAGTCCCAAACATACAGCAGCGGCGCAACGGGTTGCCATGCCTTGATGTCTTCGCGAAAGCGCCGATTCTCCTCCGACGGGCAAGTCTCCAACGGGTGCGCAAAACAGCACTCAATGGAGCACAAGCGGATAATGACCTTCGGGTGCGGTCGCAGCGTTTTCGGCGGCTTGCGGCTGTATTGATACGCCAGCGTCTCTATGCGGATGTGCGGGTAATCGCGTTCAATGGCTTCAGCGATGGTGTTGACGAACTTGATGATGGACGCAGCAGGGCTGCCTTCCGCGTCGTCCAACGCTTTGCAATCAGGGCATTGGCACCAGTTCCCCGTGTCGTTTTGGGAGATGTCAATGATGGTGGCATCAGGATGTTCCTTAATCCACTGCCGCACTCGCTCAATTGCCATCTTCACCAAGTCGGGGTTAGACAAACAGCGTTGGACATAACCACTCACCCGCTTGCCACCAATCATCGGCCAAAACTCAGGGCGCTGCTCGCAAACTTCGCGGGGGATGAGGGCATCAAAACTGTGGACAAAGGGGTAGAAAACAACGGCGCGCCCACCATGCTTTTCTGTCAAGCGATAGTGGTGCCCGTTGAGCCGATGGCGGGCAGCAAAGTCAGCGTCCCGCAGCATCTCCGTCCAAAAGACCTCCCGATACTCCAACGCAGGCACTTGCGTTTCGTTCAACGCAGGCAGTTCCACGCGGGACAGGGACGGGACAAACTCCACTTCTGGCGTGAACCAACGAACGCCCAATTTTTCTTCCAGCAGTGCGTAAACACCGTAAAGGGTGCCACGCGGTCGTCCGCCTGCAATGATGAGATAGTTGCCGTGCGTACGCAGAACGAAACCGTCCGTGCCCAATCGCATAAAATCAACCTCAATGCCCAATTGCCGCAAGTGCGCGTTGTTGCCCAGTAGGATTTCGTGGCTGCTCATCGGTTCTTTGTCCGAAACGATAGACAATCGTGCGCCGGCGATGCGTTCCAAGTAGCGTTGCAACTCTTCTGCAGCGTAGCGCTCTGAGGGAATAGCGTCAGCGGGGAGAACGATGCGGTAACGGCTTTGTCCGTTGTCCGCCAGCACCACTTGCGCCATTGTGACCCCTCCTGTTGCCAAAAGGATGCCCGTCACAAGCGCCCAAGTCCACATCTTCACCGCCTCCTTTAGTAAGCAGTGGCACGACAATGCCATGCCTCTTCACCCGACGCTCGCTACACCTCGCCGTAGAGGAACCGCCCGCAGTTTTCGCAAGTGGGCAACCCATCGGGGTCGCGAAGGGCGCGGATAATTTCGGCGGTGATGGTGACCCGACACATCCCACACAGGTTGCCCTCAATCTTGGCGACCGCCACACCCCCCAAGCGGGCTTTCAATCTTTCGTAGCGATTAAGCACTTCCGGTGGCAACATTTGTCGCAACTGTTCCCGCTCCATCAGCAAAGCGGCTTGCTCTTCCGCCAACTTCTCCCGCAGAATAGCGGCTTGCTGGCGGATTTCCGACAGGCGTTGGCGGTTCTGGTTCAACTGGGCTTCCCGTTCTTTCAATAGGCGCTCTGACTCTTCCAGCCGAATCATCAACTCCAGCATGCGGTTTTCCAGCATGTCCTTGCGGCGGCGCAGTTCCTCCAACTCCTTTTGCAGGTGCTCCACTTCTCGCCCGCTGCGGACGCTCCCACTGGCTAACAGGTCCTCCATTTGCCGCATCTTTGCCTCCATGTTGTCCAGTTCCAACTCTTGGTCCAGCAGTTCCTGCCGCAGTTGCCGCACCGTTTGTTGGTCCCGTGCAATCTCCTTGCTCAACTGTTCCATTTGTTGCTCCAACTCTTCGCCAGAATCCAGCGTTTCCAAATCGCGGCGAATAGCATCCAAGCGGCTGTCCACCAATTGAAGTCGGTAGAGGGCTTCAATGACCCGCATGGTCAACACCCTCCCATCGTTTCAATCGCTTGACAAAATTGTGCACCCATCGGGCATGAACATCTTCGCGAGCGTTTTCAAGGCTTTCCGCTAATTTCGCCATCATCTCGGGTGCGTTATCGCTCAAAGCACACACCCGCCGCCAGTAAGCAATAGCGCGGCGGTGTTGCCCGCTGAGGCTCAACGCAAGGGCTGCGGCGAAGTTCAGAGACAGATTGTCCCGCTGTCGGTTCGCTAAGGTGGTGAAGCCCCTGATAGCGTGCGCCAAATCGTTGCGCTCACGATACACTTGCAGCAGCAACTCGTAGGCAGGCAAAAAGTCAGGGCGCTGCGTCAACACTTTGCGACAGTGCAAAAGGGCATCAAAGAAGCGTTGTTGTGCTGCCGCTTGCTGTGCTCGCTCCCACTCGGAAGCCACAGTATCGCTGGAAGGTTGTGGAGAGGCGTTGACAAGGCGGTTGAGCCAACGGAGAACGACTGTGCGATTGTCACCTTGCATCCGTTCGGCAGCCATTCGCAGGGTTTCTTCGGCTTCCTTTTGGCGGTTGAGCCGTTGGGCGAGAAGCACTAACCCACCCGCCAACTTGCCATTTTGCAGCAGCCGCTCAGTGGTGCGCTCAAAAGCCGTTTCTTGCCACTGCGCAAAGGCTGCTTCGGCGTAAAGGTTTGCTGCCAAAACTTCGTCAGGATACCTTGACAGCAGTTGACTGGCAGTATCCAGCGCAGCAGCGAAGGCTTGGGCCTTCAGCAGGAGCCGAACGCGCTCTGCTGCCAGTGCGGGATCGTTGGGCAAGATTTGTTGAGCAGCATCCACCATCGCCAGCGCCTTCGGGATCTGGTTGGCTTGCTCCCACACCTCCGCTGCTTGCAAAAGAGCAGCAACTTTCAAGTGTCGGTCCCGCACATTTTGGGCAAACTGTTGCCACACGATAGCGGCTCGTTCGGGTCCGTTGCTCAGCAACCACAAGCGTGCGGCAGCACGAGCGACCCGCTCGTCACCGTTGCGGAAAGAATGGGATCGCTCCAAACGCGTGGCGGCTTCTCTCGTCTTGCCCAACTCGTCCATTGCTTGCGCCCACCAGATGAGCACTTCCGCGCTCGGCGCTGTCTGTAGCAATCGTTCACACAGCGCCAACGCTTCTTTCGCCCGCCCTTGACAAAGCCAAATTTCCACGAGAGCGCCAACGGCTTGGAGGTCAGGGCGTTTGTTTTTCGTTATTTCGCCGACGCCTTTTTTCAGGAACGGCTCGGCTTCCACCCACTCCACCCGCTTGGCATGCCAGATGCCCATGAGGGTGTTCAAGCGCGGGTGGTCGGGGAAAGTTTTCAAAGCGAACCGCAGCACACGCCCCGCTCGGTCAAACTGCCCTGCGCGCACCAAACACTCCACCCGCAAGGCGCGCCATTCAGGGTTTCGGGGTTCGCGGCGCTGCGCCCATTCGTAAAGGCGGGCAGCCCGTTCCCATTCGCCTTGGTTTGCCTCCCACTCCGCTACTTCGGCAATGACTGCCACAGGCGGTCGCCGCTTTAGCGCCTCATCGTAAGCCATGCGCGTTTCGGCTCCCTTGTCCATTTCCCAATAAAGGCGGGCTAAGTGAACGAACGGCTCCGCATCCTTCGGTCGCAAACTTGCCCACCGCTGCCACGCTCGTTCAGCATCCGTGAAGCGACGCAGTTGCAGGTAAACCTGCCCTTCCACCCGAGCAATTTCGGGGTCGTCGGGGAAACGGCGAGCCAACCATCGCAAGTGCCACAACGCCTTCGCCCATCGTCGGCTTTGGGTGTAAAGGTCCACCAACGCTCGGTGAGCGTCAGCGTTGTCAGGTTGCAAGTGCAAAGTTCGGCGGAAGTAGCGGATGGCGCGTGCGTAATCGCCCGCTTGAGCGAACAACTTGGCGCTCTCCATCGCTAACGCTGCGTCGGTGGGAAACTGCTTCATCAGTGTTTCCAGTTGCTGAGCAGCGGTGCGGGTATCACCCCGGTGCAGCGCTAAGCGCGCCAATGTCAACCGCGCGTCGGGTTCTTGCGGAGAGAGTTGCACTGTTCGGCGAGCGTGGTGAAGGGCTCTGGTGATGTTGCCCTTGCGCTCGTAGTAAAGCGCCAAGTGGTAATGCACGGAGGCTAAGTCGGGGACGCGATGGACAAGCCACCGCAAGTGGTGAGCAGCGTCATCCCAGCGGTCCTTGTCAATGAGCACGCGAGCGAGGTGGACGCGAAACTCGGGTTCATCGGGTTGCAAATGCACCGCTCGGCGCAAGGCAGCAATAGCATTCTCAAGGTCACCCAAATGCTCGTGCACTTGTCCCAAAGTTGCCCACACGCGCGGGTGGTGAGGAAGCCGTTTTGAAAGCCACTCCAGATGGGGCAAGGCTCGGGCGAACTCGCCCAACTGCAAAAGGGCTTCTGTCAACCCCATTCGGGCGTCGGTATCGTTGGGGTTTTCCTTCACCGCTTTCTCAAACTCGCGGCGAGCGGAACGCCAATCTCCTTTCTGGGCAAAAGTTTTCGCGCGCTCCAAAGCCGTTTCTTCTCGCCCTTGCGGCGCCGTTATAGGCAGTCGCTGAGCGCCACCAATCCCCCACAGCCCAAGCAACCCTGTTAACAACCCAACGAAAAGCCATCGTGCCATCTTTCGTTGCCACCATCCTGCAACGGCAACTGAGCGCAACAAAACGCTCTTCCTTGAGCGCCATCGCTAAAAGTTTGCGCCTGTCCCGCAAAAGGGTAAAGCCTCAGCCCAAGGAGCCAACAGCGATAAAATGTTTACGGCAGCAGCGACGAGAGACAAGGAGGTGTGCAACGATGCAAGGGGGCGTGTTGTTGCAATGGTTGGGACACGCGTGTTTCGTGCTGAAACTGCTCACCGCCGGCACAACCGTCGTGATTGACCCGTTCCCCGCCGAACGGGTGGGCTACAAACCCATTTCTGTCAAAGCGGACATCGTCCTCATCTCCCACCAACACTTTGACCACAACTTCCTCCAAGCGGTGCAAGGGAAACCGCAGGTCGTGGACAAGCCAGGCAAGCACGAGTTCAAAGGGCTGCGAGTGCTTGGCTACAAAACCTCGCACGGAGCGGGTCGGGGCGACAACACCGTTTTCATCGTGGAAGCGGAAGGGTTGCGCATCGCCCATTGCGGCGATTTGGGTGTCTTGCCAACCGAGGAGGAAGTCAAGAGCGTCGGACCAGTGGATGTGCTGCTGGTGCCTGTGGGCGGTTACTTCACCATTGACGCGGAGCAAGCGTGGAAACTGGTGGAGATGGCGAAGCCGAAAGTGGTCATCCCCATGCACTACCGCCACCCGCAAAGCAAAGTGACGGTCTTAGCACCTGTGGACGAGTTCCTGAAAGGCAAGAAAAATGTCAAGCGCATCAAAGGCAACAGCGTCACCATTCGCAAGGACCAACTCCCGAAGACAACCGAAATTTGGGTGTTGGAAGCACCGTAGGAGTGCTGGGCATAGCAGCATTCCCTTGCCAACGAAGACGCTGACGTAGTGAACACTGCTGTCAAGGGAACATGTTGCATGGCGAGTGCCAACGAGTTTGATCGGTTAGCCGCTGAGTTGGAGGCGCTGGGGTGGCAAAAGGAAGCCGCTTTGGTGCGTCGTTTTCCCCGCGCAGCATGGAACGACGAGTTACTGAAGGGCATGTTCGTGGCAGCAACCAATGTGCGGGATTTGAAGCGGGCGGAAAAAATTGCGCAGCGGATGGTGGCTTTCGCCCCCGATAACCCCTTTGCTCACCTTGCCCTTTGTTTGGTCAAATTGCGGCAGGGCGCTGTAGAAGAAGCCGCTCGCGCTTTTGACCGCGCCTGCCATTTCGCCTCCTCCTTGCCCACTTACCGCGCGCAAAAAATTCACTGGCTGTGCCTACAAGGGAAAATCACCGATGCCCGAAAGTTGCTGCGGGAAACGGTGAAAGAGTTCGCTGACCGTTGGGAAGTCCAGCGGGCGCAAGCCCATGTGTGGCTTGCGGAAGGAAGAGTTGAACCGGCGGTGGCTTTCCTAAAACAACTCGCACGCCGTCACCCGAACGACCCTTTCACCCACGCTCTATTGGCGCAAGGGTTGCTCCAAGCAGGGCGGCGTCACGAAGCCTTTCAGCACTTGCAACTTATGGCGAAGCATCTGCCGCCAGTCACTTTCACCGATCAAGACGCTTTCCTCGCTCACGCCCTTGCCAAGCAGGCTTTAGCCCTTTGGCAAAAGTGGTTGCGTCCCAACTGGTGGTGGGAGCGTTGGTGGCTGCGATGGTTGCCACCCCGCTACTTTGTCGCTACATGCGCCTTTTGGTTCGCCGTTGCTATACTTCTGGCAGTTCTGAAATTGCTCTTGCCATCTCAAGCGTTCATTGCGTTAGTGGGTGCGGCGGTTGCTGCCTTTCTCTACAACCGCTGCGCCGACCTTTTCGTGCTGTGGCGGTTACGGAGGTGACCTGTGATGGAGCGACCAATTGTCGTCGTGGGTTCAGACGATACCTACCCTGCAGCCCACGCTGCTTGCGAGTTCCTGCGAGAGAAAGGCTTTCAAGTTGTCCCCATCG
>FWWL01008359.1_pt1 | contig 13346 bp, 11 predicted proteins | sample 2228331 | NCBI WGS metagenome assembly FWWL01 (sample SAMEA103939775, study PRJEB20133) | metagenome | reverse complement strand
GCCAGGGTGCTTCCAAATCCGTAGATTTTCGAGTCACGGTGTTGACCTCCACACTGTGGGGGATTACCGGGGTCGTTTTAATTGCAATTGCAGTTGGGGTCGTAATGCTGGCGGTGATTCGCTTTGGTCGTCGGTGATCTTAGGAGGCTCAACCATGAGCGAGGTCATCGTAACCAAAGACCTGACGAAGAAATATGGGGATTTTGTCGCCGTTGATCACCTCAATCTGACCGTTCACAAAGGCGAGGTCTTCGGTCTTCTCGGCCCAAACGGCGCCGGGAAGACCACCACCATCCTCATGATTCTGGGGCTTACTGAGCCCACCTCCGGAAGCATTCGAGTTTTAGGCCTCGATCCCACCCGACAGCCCCTAACGGTTAAAGCGCATGTGGGATACCTGCCGGACCAGGTTGGGTTCTACGATGAACTCACAGCCTATGAGAATCTGATCTACATTGCCAAATTGAACGGCCTGCCACGCGAAGAGGCTGATCGGCGCATTGAATCCGCCTTGCAGAAAGTCAACCTGGTTGAAATGCGTGATAAAGCGGTTTCCACATTTTCGCGCGGGATGCGCCAGCGCCTGGGAGTGGCCGAAATTCTCATTAAACAGCCACAGATCATCATCATGGACGAACCAACCCAAGGTCTGGATCCGGAGGGGGCGCGGGAATTTCTAGAGATCATCCGTACCTTGCGCGCCGAAGGGATAACGATCCTGCTTTCATCACACCTTCTGCACCAGGTCCAGGCCGTCTGTGACCGGGTGGGGCTCTTCCATCGAGGAAAAATGATGCTGGTGGGCACCGTTGACGAATTAGGGCGGAAGGTGCTGGGCAAGGCTTTTCGCATCTACGTGGAAACCCCCAATACAACCCCCGAAATCATCGAAGCCCTGAAACAGGTACCTGAAGCCGTCAACGTCCGTGCATTGAACACGACAACCATCGAGGTTGAAGCAACTTCTGACATCCGCCACGAAGTCGCCAAAACCCTCATCACGGCGGGCGGACAGCTACGAGGTTTGAGCATGGAAGCCCAAAGCCTGGATGAAATCTACGCCCAATACTTCCAGGAGGTGGAACATGTCCGCGCTTGAAAGAGCCGAGATTCAACGTCTGCGCGAGGGATCTCCCTGGACAGGCCTCTGGGCAGTGGTGGCTAAGGAAATGGCGGATCACTTGACCAGCGCGCGCATGCGCATCCTGGAACTGTTGATCCTGCTTACCGCAGGCGGGACGGTCTACGTGGCCATGCAACAAATTCGCGCCTCAATTGGCAGTGATCGTTTTATCTATCTGAAACTATTTACCCTATCTCAGGATCCGCTACCTTCTTTGATCGGATTTTTAGGATTTCTGGTACCGCTGATCGCCATTGCCTTGGGTTTCGACGCTGTCAACGGGGAATTTAACCGCAAAACCCTTTCGCGCATTCTTGCTCAACCCATTTACCGCGACGCGCTCTTGTTAGGCAAGTTTTTAGCAGGGCTTTTCACGCTGGCGCTCGTCTTTTCGGCGATTTGGTTGCTTATTTTTGGTATGGGGTTGATTGGACTGGGGGTAGCACCTAATAGCGAGGAAGTGGGACGCTTGCTCTGGTTCTTGCTGGCAACGATTTTCTATGGTGGCATCTGGCTGGTGCTCGCCCAGATGTTTTCGGTGGTTTTCCGGCAGCCCGCCACGGCTGCCCTGGCAGCCATTGCAACCTGGCTATTTTTCACCGTATTCTGGAACATCCTGGCCAGCCTCCTTGCCCAATCCCTGCGCCCGATCCAGTATGGTTTCCTCCAGGAAGCACTGGCCCAGGCAGAACTCGAACTAGCCCTGACGCGTATTTCACCCAATACACTTTACGCGGAGATCGCCATCGCCCTGCTCAATCCAACGGTGCGCTCGCTAGGGTTTGTCTTGCCGTTTCAACTGGAAGGAGCCATTCTGGGCACGCCTTTACCGCTGCACCAGAGCGTTCTGCTAATTTGGCCCCATCTAACCGGCCTAATCGCGGCAACGATCCTCCTGTTTGCTCTGGCCTACGTTCTTTTCCAACGACAAGAAATTCGTGCGTAAAAAGTACCGGGAGGAGGCACAGCCTCATCCCGGCTGTGCATTTCTTTTCGAAGGCTTGCCCGGCTCTCCCTTCTTGCAGTAGAATTATTTTAGCAATTATGGAGCCCAATGCCCCTGTAGCTCAAAGGACAGAGCAGCGGACTTCTAATCCGTTGGTTGTGCGTTCGAGTCGCACCAGGGGCACTGGATTGTTGGAGAAATGGTCTTGATCACTTGTTTTTAGAGGTGCATCATGAACAACCAAACATGGCCCGAAAGAAAGGGAGTGCTTCAACTGGCTGGACAAGATGCCACCATCATTGGTGCAGATATCCAGGCGGGAGATGTGGCTCCAGAATTCATCGCCCACACTCAGGATTGGCAGCCCATTCCCATCCTTGCTTCGACTGAGGGCAAAGTGCGCATTATTGCCGCCGTCCCTTCACTGGAAACCTCCGTATGTGACCGTGAGACCCGCCGTTTCAACCAGGAAGCCACCGCGCTCAGCGAAGACATTGTGGTCATTGTCATCAGCACCGACCTACCATACACTCAAAAACGCTGGTGCGGCGCAGCAGGGATCGACCGCGTCTTTGTGGTTTCTGACCATATGGATGCCGAGTTTGGTAAAAAATACGGCTGCCTGATCAAAGAAAGACGCATTCTTCGCCGGGCAGTCTTTGTGGTTGACCGCAATGGCAAGGTGGTCTATGCCGACTACATGCCTGTGCTAGGCCAGGAACCCGATTATGAGGCTGTCCTCCAGGCAGCCAGAAACGCCTTGGTGACCTCGTAAGGCTCTTTTTGCCATGGAAAGGATTTCACCATGATCCCGATTGTTTTTCGCTCGAGCCCACACAAACCCTCAACCGAGAGTGAGACCCTTCTGTTGATTGCTCGTGGGGTGTCCTACCACTTTACGATTCATTCCCGTGCCTGGCGCCCACCCACAGACATCTACGAAACGGAGGACAGAATTGTGGTTCTCATCGAAATTGCTGGAATGCATGAAAAGGATTTCATGGTTTCATTCGACCGTAACCGATTGAGCGTCTCAGGAGTCCGTTCTCAACCCCTGGACGAGCGCCGGGCTGTTCACCAAATGGAAATCCCATTTGGTGAATTTGCTACCGAAGTTGAAATCCTTACGCCGATTGATTTGGACAAGGTCACGGCAACTTACGAAAACGGCTTTCTGCGTATTGAGTTGCCCAAACGTCAGCCCAAGTCCATCGAGATTACATCCGAAGGGTGATACGAACCATGGGAGCCTACCGCTGGTCCACCTTCAGACCCTGGGAAGAATACGCAAACAATTTTGACTCGGAAGAGGACCTTCAGGAAATCCTCTTGCCCCCCGATGATCTCAACCCTTCCAACGAGCCGCCTACCAGCCCCTCTTCCGACCCCCAGGCTCAAAATAGCGGAGAGGGGATGCTTAAACTCCCTGAAATTCTTCCCATCCTACCGCTACGGGGATTGGTGGTATACCCCCAGACCATGGTGCCGCTTACCATCGGTCAACCCCGCAGTATCCGCCTAATAGACGATGTTGTAGCCGGTGAGCGCCTCTTTGGTCTGGTGGCATCCAAGGTTTTTGATATTGAAACCCCAGGCCCAGAGCATCTATTCCAGGTGGGAACCGCCGCTATCATCCATCGCATGTTCCGGGCACCTGATGGCACCATTCGTCTTCTGGTTCAAGGACTGGTTCGTTTTCGTATCATTGAATTCACCGCCACCGAACCTTATTTAATGGCCAGGGTTGAAGTCCTCCCCGAAATTCTGGAAACGGGCTTACAAGTTGAAGCGCTGGAACGCAATGTGCGCGAGCAGTTCATGCGTATGGCTGAACTGATCCCCTCCATACCGCGCGAACTGGTCGCCACCATTGCCGCCATTCCCGACCCGCTCCAACTGATTTACAACATTGCGAATATCCAGCGTATGGATATCAACGATGCCCAGGAAATTTTGGAACTCAATCGTATTAGCGAAAAGCTCCAGAAATTGGTAACCATCCTGGCGCGTGAAATTGAAGTTCTGGAATTAAGCCAGAAAATCCAAAAAGAAGCCCGTTCAGAAATTGACAAAGTACAGCGCGAGTACTTCTTGCGAGAGCAATTGAAGGCCATTCAACGCGAACTGGGCGAGGGGGATGAACAGGCGGCGGAGATTGAGGAATTTCGAAAGCGTATCGAAGCGGCCAAAATGCCCGAAGAAGCCGAAAAACAGGCTCGGCGTGAACTGGATCGCCTGGCTAAACTTCCTACGGCCGCTGCTGAATACGGTGTTATCCGCACATATCTGGATTGGTTGGTTTCTTTGCCCTGGTCAATTACCACCCCTGACAACCTGGATATTCAAAATGCGCGTCGGGTGTTGGATGAAGATCACTACGGATTGGAAGACATCAAAGAGCGCATCCTGGAATTTCTGGCCGTGCGCAAATTGCGCCAGGAGCGACGTGAAGCCCTGCAAGCCGAGGGTTCTACCGACTATATCCGCCGGGAACGTGAAGGGGTGATCCTGTGTTTTGTGGGGCCTCCCGGTGTTGGCAAAACATCTCTGGGACAATCTATCGCCCGCGCCCTTGGACGCAAATTTGTGCGTATTTCGCTGGGTGGGATGCGGGATGAAGCAGAGATCCGTGGTCACCGCCGGACGTATATTGGGGCAATGCCCGGACGTATCATCCAGGCTCTGCGCCGGGTGGAGTCGCGCAATCCTGTTTTCATGCTGGATGAAATTGATAAACTCGGCGTCGACTTCCGGGGCGACCCGGCTTCCGCCTTGTTAGAAGTGCTTGATCCCGAGCAAAACGCCGAATTCCGGGATAACTACATCGAAGTTGCCTTCGACCTTTCACAAGTCATGTTTATCACCACCGCCAACACGCTTGAAACCATTCCGGCTCCTTTGCTTGATCGCATGGAGGTCATTCAACTATCAGGGTACACCGAGAACGAGAAGTTAAATATTGCCCGTTATTATCTCATCCCACGCCAAATTCGCGAAAACGGCCTGAAACCCGAGGAGATCGAGTTCACGGACGAAGCCATTTTGAACATCATTCGCCATTACACGCGTGAGGCTGGGGTGCGCAATCTGGAACGCGAGATTGGTGGTGTTTGTCGGAAAGTAGCCGTCCAAATAACAGAAGGCAAGGCAACTCAGGTGCGCATAGACCCGGAGCGGGTACGTGAGTTTTTGGGTCGGCCAAAGTACCTGGCCACCCAGGAAATCATCCGTCGGACGGAAATCCCTGGTGTTGCCATTGGATTAGCCTGGACCCCCGTGGGAGGTGAAATTCTCTTCGTGGAAGCCACGCGAATGCCAGGCAGTAAGGGCTTCATCACCACCGGTTCTGTGGGGAAGGTGATGCAAGAATCGGCTCAAGCCGCCCTTTCTTACGTTCGCTCTCATGCCGTAGAACTGGGCATTGATCCCGATATATTCGAGAAATCCGATATTCACCTTCATGTACCTGCCGGTGCCCAACCCAAGGACGGGCCTTCAGCGGGGGTGACCATTGCTACGGCCTTGGTTTCCCTCCTCACGGGGCGGCTGGTACGGCACGATGTGGGCATGACCGGAGAAATTACCCTGCGCGGCCAGGTTTTGCCAGTTGGCGGCATCAAGGAAAAGGTGTTGGCCGCACATCGTGCCGGGCTTAAAACGGTTATTCTACCTAAGGACAATGAAGGAGACCTTGAAGACCTGAGTGAAGAAATCCGCCAGGCTATTAACTTCGTGCTGGTAGAGACTGTTGATGAGGTGCTCCAGCATGCCCTTGAGCAAGCCGTCACCGAACCCGCCTCCTCTCCCGCATCTTAGGAGGCCCATGATAAAAATCCTTCTCGTCGAAGATCACACCCACACGCGCCAGTTATTGCGCACACTGCTTGAAATGGAAGGCTATCACGTCATTACACCACCCGCTCCAAATCCTCAGAGCATCCTGAGCGTTGTTCAGGCGGAGCACCCACTCCTTATGATCCTCGATGCTCACTTACAGGAATTCAGCGGCTTCGACGTTCTGGCTTCCCTACGGCAGCTAGATCCCAATCGGCGACCCAAGGTCATTTTGACATCCGGAGAAGACCTGGGGCTAGAATCGGAATTGGCCGGTGCCGATGCTTTTCTCCTGAAACCCTTTGCACCCCGAAAACTGTTCCACCTCATCCAGAACCTGAGCGCACGAGATTCTCTATGACCGATGCACAACTTCGAGTGGCCATCCTGACCATCTCCGATCGCTCCTATCGCGGAGAGCGCCCTGATACCTCAGGTCCTCAGTTAGAACAACGCATGCGCAGTTTGGGTTGGCAGGTAACCGCAACAGCGCTGGTCCCAGATGACATGGAAATGATTCGCCAAAAACTCCAACAATGGTGCGATGAGGATGTGGCAGACCTGATATTAACCACCGGGGGGACCGGCGTGAGCCCAAGAGACGTTACCCCCGAAGCCACCCAAAGCATTCTTGAACGCCCCTTGCCCGGAATAACAGAAGCCATGCGCACAGCTAGCCTTCAAATCACTCCCCACGCCATGCTTTCTCGAGCAATGGCCGGGATCCGTAAACGGACACTAATTATTAATTTGCCCGGCAGCCCCAAAGGGGCGCTTGAAAATTTAGAAACAGTGCTTCCAGCCCTGCCTCATGCTATCGCTCTCATCCGAGAAAACCCAGAGGCTGAAAAAGGCCATCATATCTCTGCTTAGTCCCTTGCAAGGAGGTTGGTACCCCATGGCTGAGCATACAACCGAGAATCGAGCTGGTCATCTTCGCACAACAGTGCATTTAGAAGCCGGAGAAGTGGTCGCCCTCTGCCGGTGTTTCAAATCCAAGCAATTCCCATTCTGTGATGGCACCCATAAAACTCTGGAGAGTGAAGTCGGCCCCGTTATTGTTCACGCTCCCAAGGAAACTTTTCAATCAACGGATCAAAACAATTAATAACGTTGGAGTCCCAGAACTTAAAGTCCCCGGCCCCCTGGTAAGTGGGGCTCAAGTGCGGCCCGCAGGTCTTCATCCTTGCGGAGTGTGAAGATTGGCACTCCCAACGCCTGAATCTGTTCGCGGAGGGGGATAATATCGCCCTGCCCTCCAAAAGAGGTGCGATCCACCACAACCAGGATGGGGTTAAGATCACGCCGAAGCAGTTCTTCAACTGCCAGGGCAACCTCCCACTCATTAGCGGCTGTAATCACCACCACCGTTGTACCCCGCACCAGGAAACTCGCCTGGGTTTGCACCAATCCCAGCAACGGTAAACGTCCATTCGGTTGGACGAAAGCCAGCATCTCCAGAAGTTTATCCAACTGGCGTTCACCGCGTTCGGCTGGCAAAACACTGAGAGTTTGACTGGCACAGGCTAACCCTACCGCCCGCCCATGCCGCAGGTAATATTGCCCCACCGAGGCCGTTGCAGCCACGGCATACTCAAACGTACTTGGTGGGAGAACGGCTTCTAGACGTTGCATCCAAATCCAGAAGGGTTGCCCCCGCAAAGCAATAGTATCCTCCTGGGAAATGTGAGCCGTCATACAGGCATCTAAGAAAAGCCACACATCTGCGTAGGGGTCCTGTTCAAATTCCTTGACCATTAACCGTTCATGCCGGGCGGTGCTACGCCAATGAATGCGATTAAGGGGGTCTCCGGGTAAGTACTCCCGTACCCCTGCCGCATAAGGGGTCACTTCCGTGCTACGTCGTTGAAGCGCTCGCCCCCCTGGCAACCTCCCGAGGGGAGCAGGAAAAGATGCAATCTCCACCATATAGGGCAGAACCAGCAATGTTCTTGCCGCCGGAAACTCGCGCCGAGTAGCGAACAGACCAAAAGGATCCCCGGATACCAACATTGTGGGGCCAAGCGGAAAAGCCCCTCGACGACGTAGTATGGTTCGGGTTACAAAAAAACGTTCCTCGCCACCCCCAATTTCTGAAAGCACGCGAGAAAAGTTTTTGCCCGGTAGGGGTGAAAGATCGCGTACCTCTAGCCAGATAATCCGTAGCCGACCCCGATTGCGAATCTCAAAACGCTCTTCAAAAGTTTGCCCCACCTGATATCGGAGGCTCCGAGCATGTCGGTTAACTTCAACGTGCCGAAGGACTCTTGAGGTCCAGATCCAGGAAAAAGCCAATAGGAGGCCAATTCCATAAGCTAGACGAAGGTAAATGCGTGCGGTAGTACCCCCGCCCACAAATAGCGCAATGATCACAACAGCCAGCAGACCCAAAAAGAACAAGGAAGTCCGGCGGACAATCATTCGCTTTGTAACCTTTGCACAACACTCCCGCCTGGCACGGGCAGGGTCATCAGAATTTCCCGCAAGATCTGTTCAGCGGTTAGATCCTTAAGCCTGGCAGCAGGTTGAATGATCATGCGATGTGCCAGCACGTGTTCGGCCAATGCCTTAATGTCATCCGGAAGAACGTAGTCACGTCCCTTTATGGCAGCCCGTGCCTGACCAGCACGGTACAACCCCAAACTACCCCGTGGGCTGGCACCAAGATAAACATCGCTATGTTCACGAGTAGCCCGTACTACCTCCACGATGTATCGCGATACAGCCGGGGAGACATATATGGTTTTAACCGCTTCCTGAGCCTCCAGAACCTCTTCCGCGCTGGCAACCGGTTGTAAATCCAACAACGGATGGCGCAGTTGTTGCAATTCCAGAATCCGGATTTCATCCGTTAATGCTGGGTAACCAATTCGAATCCGCATCAGGAAGCGATCCAATTGAGCCTCAGGCAGGGGAAATGTGCCCTCATACTCAATGGGGTTTTGGGTTCCCAAAACCATAAAAGGTTGTGGTAAAAGATGCGTGATCCCATCCACAGTAATCTGGCGTTCCTCCATGGCCTCCAACAAGGCGGATTGGGTCTTAGGGGTAGCGCGATTAATCTCATCTGCTAACACTACCTGCGCCACAATCGGGCCAGGACGAAACTCAAATTGCCGCGTCACCTGATTGAAAATTGAAACCCCCGTCACATCACTGGGTAACATATCAGGCGTAAATTGAATGCGACTGAAAGCGCACCCCAGGGACTTGGCCAGACTCCGTGCCAGGATAGTTTTCCCCACTCCTGGCACATCGTCTATTAGTAAATGTCCCTGGCATAAAAGCCCAATGACCACCAGTTCCAGCGTCTGACGCTTACCCACGATCACTTTTTCCAGATTTGCCAGCAATTTATCAGCAAACTGCTGAACTCTTTCCGCAGCCGTTTCCATATCATGACCCCTTTCCCAGTCCCTGGTCCCTCAGGTTTTTCAGTCCCAGTGTTATCCACATTATCCAGGCCAGAAGGCTTCCCCAAGCGCCTATTTTGAACGAAAGCGGATCATAAACAAATCGCACACTGTGCTTGCCTGAGGTAAGCCATACAGCCTGCAGGCATCCATCCGCCCGTAGGGGTTCCCGAGAAATGCCATCCACAACAACTTTCCAGCCAGGATACCATAGGTCGGTTAACCTTAGCCATCCTGGCCCGGAGGTCTCCACTTCTAAAAGCATGGAATTGGGCTGATCAGCCACCCAAACAACCCTTGCTTCTGAAGCGGACCATGTCGTTTCCAGGTTCTGCTGAGTACTGGTAAGAATCATACAACGTGTATCTGAGTTTATCATACCCCTTAGGGCCGTCAACGCCGAGAACAAGGTTGGTTCCGTTTTCACACAAGTAAACCACTGCCATCGTCCTTTGGCGGCTAACGGCCGATAAGAAACTCTCTGAAGGCGCTCATCTCGCTGCTCGACGAGTGACACATTGAGATCCTGCAACCAAGCCGTCTTAATGGTCTCGGGCTGGGCTTCGATTTCATTCATCAACGCAACATAGCACCCTGGCAGCAACGGGTCGAAGTTATTCAGACTTGCGATGGATTCTAATAAATTCAAATTCGGCAATAAGGAATACCGTAATTCTCGCCACTTTTCCTCAACCGCATAACGATCAAAGCGGAAAAAGTCCTTGAATTTCAGAGCATACTCTTCCTCTTCTGGAAGATATAGCCGGCCTTCTCCAACTTGAGCGCGCAAAGATGACATATTTTCCAGGGGTTCGTAAATTTTCATGGGTAAAGTGGGAAGCAATCCCCTGGCGGCCAGCAAAATGTCTACGATTACCCAGGCAAGGAGCGACCACCCCCAGCCTAAACACCAGCCAGATCTCGCCGATTCTTGGGGTGTGACAAGCAAGACTACCACGCCTCCCAATGCCACCAGACCAAACTGAAAAGTTGCGGTCGCAAATGAGGGTTTAAGATCTGAAAGTACCTCTCGCGCCAACCACGCTGACAACATGATAGCCACCGCAGCCATAACACTCAGTCGCAATACATAAAGCGTCCGCCCTTTTGGTTTTTGCCAATTCTCTATACCGATGCCGCTCAGCACTGCGAGTCCAAAAATCGTCCCAATCAACCACCGCGAAGGCGCCTGGAACATATCAAATGTGGGAATGTAGTGATATAAGAATGGGTAAACAGGCGTGTTTTTACCCAGAGCCAGCACAATACTGACCAAAACAATCCCCCACGCTGTCCTTACTACCGAACCACTGATTTTACGACGATCCCCCTGCGAACTTCGAAAGACCTCTCTGAGGGTTGTCAATGCCATTAGGAAGGGTAAGAAACCAATATAAACTGCATCCTCCCAGTAGTTGGCGTACCCCCAATATCCATCCAAGCCGGGATTTCCAAACAGATGAGGCGCAACAAACCCGGTTAAGCGCCAAGGCCACAATGAGTAGGTCATTGCCTGCTCATAATCCACCTGGGTAGAACGTTGGGAGGTGAGCAGATACTCGGCAGTGGGCAAAATCTGGGCCAGGCTTAGACCTACTGCCCAGATCAATGCTATGCTCCCATATAAAACCAAAAAGCCCCATTTTCTACCATGAACCTGTCGTCCTCGCAAAATCCCCCACGCCCCTGCCAGCAGCCAGGTGTACCAGGTCAATTGAGCGTGACCGGCCAGAAGCTGCATGGTTAGAACTAAGGCCAAGGAAAGAAGCCGTGATTTCAAAATACTCCTAGAAGGAGCATTGATCAGGTTTTCTACACCGCATATTACCCAGGGCAGCCAGGCACCCGCCCAAATCATACTGAAAAAGTTTATCCGGGCAAGAAAATACTGGCTAAAACCAAACGCCACCCCAGCGATAGCCTGAGCTAAGTCCCCATATCCGAGGCTCTTCATTAACCGTGCCATTCCCCATCCGGCCCATCCCAGGTGAAAAGCCGCCAGTATCGTGAATCCCCATGCCAGCCAAGGCGTACCCCCCAACCTGTAAAAAAGGCCCAAAACCCAGGAGGGTGGGTAAAACCACGCTAGTTGATAATTGGCCAGCAAAGGAGACCCCAACCCATTAAGTGGATTCCAAAGCGGCCAAATCCCCTTTTCCATCATCTCATAAGCCAATACTCGCCAGGGGATGAATTGCAAAACAGGCAATCCCCAGTAAAGCACCCTGCCCTGGCAAAGCGCTCTTCCCAACAAAACCAAAGGTAGAAGAAAACAAACAACAGAATACGGAATTTTCCCCAAATGCAACCGATCCATAATGGCTATACGAAATATTCTAGAAAAGGTGGTTTTCATCTTCAGATTCATAGTTTCCGATGTCGCCGACCAATAACCATGGACAGAACACTTACTCCCCACCCCAACACTGCAAGGCTTACCCCCGCTTCATAGGTATGTGGCTTAAACCTTAGCACAACCAGATGTTCACCCTCCGGAATAACCACTGCCCTGAATATCCCCCCCAGCGATTCCACTTCCCAGGGCTGTCCATCCAGGGTGGCTTCCCACCCCGGGTAATCCAATTCGGCCAAAACGAGCCAACCAGGCCCATGCACCCGCAGACGCCATTGGTTAGAGGTTCGCTCTATGATTTGTACCTCTCCATCCACCCGAGGAGGCCAATCCAGGTTAGACTGAACCCATGCACGCGGAAAAGCCAGCCGATTCATATAAACCAGAGAGTTGCCTGTTTTTGCTACTAGCTCTAATCCACGAGCCTGAAGCGGAAATGCAGAAACCACGTACTTGACATTCCACCACCCCAGAAGATCAGGGCGGGGTGTGAAAAAGCGGTTATCATTCTCAGGATCACCGTTGAGAAAGGGTGGCAGTGTCACCGAATATCCTGTTTGCACCACCCCAGTTGCTTCTTTCATAAACTCCACATATGTTTTTGTCTGAAGAGGGTGAACCCCATCCGCCAATTCCAGACCGTAACGAGCAGCCACATACTGGGGTAGCGAAAATGAAGGCGAATAAACGCGAAATATCCCTGGTTGTTCAAGTAAGAACCCGGCTAAATTGGAAGTCTCCCTCCAAACCTCCGAATCCGGTCGGAATGTAATCCATGTTCTCCCGGCGACCACAAGATCCACCAGAGTAATGATCGCCAGAATTCCCCAACCCACTCTCTCACTAAGTCGCCGGCGTTCCCATAAGGCAATGGTAAAGATGACCAGCCCAAAGAGCAGCGTTCCAAATGCTAGCAGCCAGGGAAATTCTCCAAAAAGGACACCCCATCCGATGGTTAAGAAAGCCATAAACCCCCAGACACCGCTCAACCAGAATACCACATCCGGGCGCATGATGCGCGGGGAGGTGAGCAGCCAGTCCAAACCGGCCGCTGTACACAGCGCCGCCACCAGGCCTACCCCCAACCAGAGTCGTGCCGGTACCCGTAACAACGCAAGTCCTGGCAGTTGTACGACCTTCTCGAAACCGGGCAGGTAAGAACCCAACGAGCCAACCAAGGCCAATCCGCCCAGGATCAACCATCCTCGCAAGGAGCGGCGGAGAGAAGGAACAGCGAGGACTAACACGCTCATGCCCACCGAAACAACCCCTAGATAGGTGACCCATTCATGAAAACGCCCAAATCCTGGAAATACCATCCCGATTAGGCCATAGGGAGGTAACGAGTAAACTAACGCCTCCTCAGGGCGCAATTGACTCCGCGTCGTTAGAGGTACCCACTCAAGAAGCGATAATAACAACGGCGCTGATATCAATACACCAATCAACGGTTGAAGGATCAACCCGCCCACCTGGCGCAAGAATCCCCTGGTCCAAAATCCTCGCCACTTTCTAAAGATAGCATACCCCAACCAAACGCCCGCCAGGATAATCCCCCAACGCAAGTCTGCTAGCCACGCTAATCCTAAAACCATACCTGGTAAAAGCGACGTCTGCGTTATGCGTTCTTGTCGCATTTTTTCTGCTACGAATACCCAGGGGGTCCAGGCAAAAGCG
>FWWL01008358.1_pt1 | contig 13347 bp, 8 predicted proteins | sample 2228331 | NCBI WGS metagenome assembly FWWL01 (sample SAMEA103939775, study PRJEB20133) | metagenome | reverse complement strand
CGCTGGATGTACTGGAACATCCTGCTGAAGGGGAAGGACCTGCCCCTGACAGCCTTGATGACCATGGCGGGCAAAAAAATGGTAAGCGTGGTAGTACAGGGCGATGGCAGGCACATCGAGCCAGTTCTGATGTTCTACGTGTTCGAGTACGTGCTGGAGCAAACCAAAGTGATATGGCGTGCGTGTAACTGCATGATGCGAAAGGGCAAAGCACACATGTCGCAGTTTTTGGGCCGCATAAGTTTTGTCCAAAAGGTCTGAGATCTCTTGCAGGTTGAACGCCTCGTAGCGCTTGGCCGCTGAGGCCAGCTGGAAGGCCTCTAGCTCAATGCGGTGCAGATCTTCGAAATACTCTGCATGCCGCCAACGGCGAGATTCGCGGCTGAATCGGGCTTCGCGGAGGGCCGTCTGATTATGTTTAGGTAAGTGACGTTTTCGATAAGCACGGGCCAGGTACACTTTGTTACGCTCGAAATCAGCGAACGCTTCCTCGTACATCAGGTAATGCTCTAACAGAAACAGTAGGTCGCTATTGGCCAAACGGAGCTTTTGATCATCGTACGGCAGTCTTGGGTAGGCAGCAGCAAAAGCAGAGTGCGCCTCAGGAGGTTGCTCTGTCTCCCGACATTGCCGAAGATAGGAAAAAAGACGCACCAACACCTCTTTTTGATTGAAGAACGGAGAGCGCACAAACTTGTCAAAGGCGCGCAGTTCGCTACGGCTTAAGGTAACAAGTGCTTCCCAAAGACGAGTCTTTTCCATGAGTGGGCAATAATCGGGTGAGTTGATGATCCTGTCGCTGAAGTGACATTAAGCTTGCCAAAGGTAAGAGTATGGTGCTATTCTTGCTACAATCGCTCGTTAAAGTTTTTATTAAAACGCTTATTTTCAATTTTTTAGAAAAAAATAAAAAAAATTTAGCGCTACAATTCTGATTTTTTGTCCTTGCGCAGCCATGGTGCGTCAGCCCACTTTTGTACCATCGTTAACCCGTGAAATGTCGTTTCGCACATGAAAAAAAGAAATCTACTTTTCGCCTTGCTAATGTTGGTTGGCCGCGCCTTAATGGCGCAATGCACAGCAGATGCTGGCCCTGACCAAACGATTACCTGTGTGGACTCCTTTGCCATTCTGGCGGGCAGTTCCAATGTCCCCACCGCCCAGTACAGTTGGTCAGGACCAGGTGGGTTTACTTCCAATGAACAGGCGCCTATGGTTTGGCTTGCAGGACTATACACCCTTACCATCACCGACCCTGGTACGGGTTGCACAGCAACGGATGAGGTGCTCGTAGCCCTCGACGTAGTGCCCCCCGACGTTAGCGCTACAGGTGGATTTCTGGAGTGTGGCGGTACGCTGCAACTGGGCAGCTTCTCTGCTACGCCGGGGGTTACTTTTGCCTGGACAGGGCCGGCGGGCTTCACCAGTGGAGAGCCTGAGCCGGTGGTGAGCATACCCGGCGTTTACGAATTATGCGTGTACGCTCCTAATGGCTGCTTCAATTGTGATACGGCCATTGTGAATGCACCTCCCGTTATTGGAATAATACCCTCCGTTCAGCATGTGCGTTGCAATGGCGGTACAGATGGTGCCATCGCATTATCGGTCTTTGGAGGCACACCACCCTATCAAGTGAATTGGTCCAATGGCGCTGTAGGTCCTCTTGTAGGGGGGCTTTCTGCCGGTGTTTACATAGCTACCGTTACAGATGCTGCCGGGTGCGTTGCAGTACAATCGTTTACTATCATACAACCCGCCCCCATTCTTCCTGGTCCCGTATGGATAAGCTCTGTCTGGTGTGCGGGCGGTAATGATGGAAGTATTTACATTGGCTCTATATCAGGTGGCATCCCGCCCTATTCATGGGCTTGGTCTGGGCCAGATGGCTTCACTAGCACGGAGCTTCACCTCTCCGCCCTAAAGGCCGGAACCTATATCTTGACCATCACAGATGCGCAGGGATGCTCGGCAGTACACGAATACGTCGTGAGCCACTTTTCAGAAGAACCACTTGAAGTTACCCATGTATTGGTCTGCCAAGGCGCCGCCAGCATAGGCCTTCGAGGTGGCACGCCGCCCTATTGGGCTATCTGGCAGCATACCTCGGACAGTATCTTGTACTTCGGTACTACGATTTACCAGCCTCAGCCCGGCATTTACCATGTTACAGTATATGATACAGTGGACTGCTCCCTGACCCTGACGGTTGAAATTCCTGCCGATGCTCCCCCATGTACGCGTATTACGGGCCATGTGCAATACGATAAGAACCAGAATTGCCAAGCCGACCCTGCGGAAAACGGCTTGGCCGCCTGGATACTCAGTGCCCAGGGCGCTAACGGTACCTTTTATGGATTTACCGACGCCAGTGGGGTGTACAACATTCTGGTGCCCGAAGGCGACTACACCGTGCGGTTACATCCCCAAAGCCCTTTGGATGTCATTTGCCAGAATGACCAGCCGGTACAGCTCAATCAAAGCGGAGATGTGGCAGTGGCGGACTTCTTGGTGCAATCGCCGGAGTGCTCTCGTCTGAGCGTGGATCTGACTACGCCCCTATTGCGGCGCTGCTTTTCCAACAACTTCTACTACGTCAGGTACTGTAATAACTCCTTGGAGCCGGTGGCCGACGCTTACATCGAGCTGGAATTAGACCCCTTGCTGGCATTGGAGGAGTCTCAGAGGCCTTTCTCGGCCTTGGGCAACAACACCTTCCGATTTGCCCTGGATACACTGCCGCCTCGCTGGTGTGGTCAGTTTTGGGTGCGTGTTTCCGTATCGTGTCAGGCAGTCTTGGGGCAAAGTCACTGCACCAAAGCGCGAATACTGCCCGACACCCTTTGCGACCCGATAAATCCGCTATGGTCAGGAGCACATCTGGAAGTGCGCTCACAATGCACGGGCGACTCGCTCTTTTTCCTGCTGCGCAATATAGGCAACAACCCTATGAGCCAGCCTCTGGAATACATCGTCATCGAGGACGGTATCATGTTCCGCCAGGGCAGTGCCGCCCCACTGAATGCAGGAGAAACGATGCCCATCGGCCTGCCCGCCAATGGTTCCACCTGGCGCCTTGAAGCAGCACAGGAACCGTACTCGCCTCGCTCTGACCTGCCGATACTTTCCGTGGAAGGATGCACCACATCAGGTTCGTTTAGCACGGGTTTCTTGGCCCAGTTCCCTACAGGCGAAAATAGGCCATGGGAAGACGTGGATTGCGCAGCTAACATCGGTGCCTATGACCCCAATGATAAACAAGCCTTTCCCCTCGGCTACGGTAATGAGCACTACATACGGCCGGGCACGGAGCTGGAATACCTCATCCGCTTCCAAAACACCGGCACTGATACGGCCTTCACTGTCATTATCCGCGACACGCTCTCCTCTTGGCTCGACCCACTGACCGTGCGCCCCGGAGCCAGCAGCCATCCTTATCGCTTCGATCTCTACGGCCCGGGCATCTTAGTGTTTGAATTCCAGAACATCATGCTGCCCGACAGCAATACCAATGAGCCTGCTTCACATGGTTTTGTCAAGTTCCGAGTCCGACCGCGCGCCAATACGCCGCTGGAAACCGATATCCTCAACAGCGCAGCTATCTACTTTGACTACAACGAGCCGGTCATCACCAATACCGTCCAACACCGCATCGGAGAAAACTTCCTGCGTGTCAGTACCTGGACTCCGCTGCAACCTCAATACGCTGTGCACATTACTCCTCACCCTGTAGCACAAAGCGCCGTATTGACCCTGAGCAATGCACCCGAGCGTGGGCGATACCAACTCCGCCTATGGGATGCTTCGGGCCGTCTCGCCTATGAAACATCTGCCGATGAGCCGCGCTTTCTGCTGCGCGCCGATGCCTTGCCCTCGGGATACTACACTTTCTCCCTGATGCAAGAGAGCAGCCCTGTGGGAAGCGGAACAGTCGTAGTGCAGCGCCGATAGCCCGAGCTTATTCAAACATACTCACACAAAAACGAAGAAAGTGCCGTCTCGAAAACGTTCGAAGGCGGCACCTCTACTTTTACCTGTTGAGCCATCTTTACTCTGCAAAACGCGGGTCGCGCAAAAACGCCTCATCGCGAAGCGTACCGAGGAAGGCAATGATCTTGCGCTTTTCGTCGGCGCTGAGCGGAATACCCAGTTTGCCGTCGGGCTGGCGCAGCAGGGGGTCAAGGGTAGGCGACTCCTGCACGCCCGAGGCGTAATGTTCGAGCACCTGCTCAAGGGTTTTAAAACGGCCGTCGTGCATGTAGGGAGCCGTGGCGGTTACATTGCGCAGCGAAGGGACGGCGAACTTGCCTTCGTCTTCGGGCAGGGCACTGACTTCGAAGCGGCCCTGATCAAAGTAGAAGTGGTTATCCAGGCCGTTATTCCTGAACGACTGGTCGGTGAACAGATCTGTAGCATGACAAGAAGCGCACTTTTGGCGGAAGAGTTCCAAACCTTCGAGTTCGTCGGGGGCGAGCGTTCCACCCGGCTCGTTACGTACGTAGTGGTCGTAGCGGCTGTTGGCGCTGACCAACATGGCCATGAATTGCGCCAGGGACTGCAGGAAGCGCGCAGTATTGATTTCCTCTGTGCCGAAGGCAGCCTTGAAGAGGGCCGGATACTGCGGGTGAGTGCGCAGCTTTTCTAAGATGCGCCCTGGGTGTTCGTCCATCTCCACGGGGCTTTGGATGGCGTTGAGCGGCACGATGTCCAAGTGCGGTACGCCGCCGTCCCAAAAGAAGGTCGTGCGCCAAAGCAGGTTCTGGATGGGCAAGGTATTGCGCCGTCCGAGAAGGCCGTCAATGCCGTGGCTAACCGGGTGATCCGGGTGTGTGAAGGCTGCGTAGGAGATGTGGCAATCGCCGCAGGCAATGGTGTTATCGCGAGAAAGGATAGGGTCGTAGAACAGCTTCTTGCCCAGTTCAAAGCCGGCCTCTGTAACCGGGTTTTTGCCCAGATCATACGCGGGCGGCGGAAAATTAGCCGGCAGAAATGGCCCTTCAAAGGCGGGTTTAGGGGCGTCTTTTTGGCACCCTATCATCAATAGGCACAGGCTTGCCAAAAGTGTGGATGGTAAGATATGGTTGCATACTGGCATAATGATGTTGTGTTAGTGCTTTTCCGTAACGTACAGGATAGTGTCCAGCTTTCCGCGCCCTCCGTCTATGGAGATATGCACAGGTAAGTTGCCCATGACGTCGTGTGGATAGTACAGGCTGTCGTAGCCAATGCCTACCAGCCAATGATGACCTTCGGGTACGCCAGAGATACAACCGCGCCCTTCGGTATCGGTGATAAACATGGCATCGAAGTAGGAACGCGGGCGCGTATAGCCGGGAAAGGAGTCCGCAAAGTATTTCACATAGACGGTACAAGCAGGTATGGGCCAAGTGTGGTGGATGGTGCGCACGCAAATACTTGTCGGCAACGGAACAGAGTCGGGCGGCTCCTTGATGCAGGCCCACCATCCGCAGCCCATTACGGCAAGCAACAAGACGACCTTCTTCATGGTAAAGCGTTTTTTGCCCATTTAAACGCCTATAAAAGGCGCCGGTTGTCGGGCGACTATGGTGAAAAGGCCGGAGCCTCCCGCTTTAGGAAACACTCCGGCCTGATGCAAAATCAAGGGTTATGCACGTGATCCAGCGTGAACATATCAGCGTAGTTATCGGCCACCGTCTTAGAGAATGGTGAGGCGTGTACCTTTGGGTTCGTTGCTACGCTGATGTTCGCCGGTTTGGTAAACAGCTCCAGAATGTCCACCAAGATGTGGAAATGCGGCCCGCCAGTGCGGCGCACCTTGGCTACCTCGCCATGGTGGAGTTCGAGCGTTACCGTTTTAATGTTGTTGAGCGTTGGGCTGGAATAACCGCCGTACAGGCCAATGTGATACTGGAAGATGTTGGCATTGGCGCCCGGGTCTAACGGCGCCTGCGGAGAGGTGCCTTCCACCTTTACGAAAATGTAGCCCGCATTCCAGCTCCAGTACATGCCGCTGGCTCCGGTGGCAGGGTCGAGTACGCCGAGGCGCTCACTGGCAGGGCTGGCGCTCTTGAGACTGTCCACACCGATGATGAAGCGGATGGCCTTGTAATCGCCGGCCGGCACGTTTTTGATTTTCACTTTGCGGCTGGACGGATCCTCGTGTTTGCACAGAAAATAGCACGAGTCTTTGGGCACAACGAACTCGGTGCCATCAGACTTGATGAGCACGAAGTTGCTCACGTAGTAGTTGAAAGTGCTGAACTTCAACTGCTCGCCCAAGGCATTGATATACTCGACCCCAAAAACCAGTGGCTTGTTGCCGGCGCGGTTGTCAAATTCTATTTCCACGTCGTTGAAGCCCGACAGACTATCGTCGTCTTTCTTGCAAGCCGAAAATGCAGCAGCAACTATAGTGGCGGCCAAAAGGCCCAAGAGATACTTTTTCATAGTTGTGTTAGATGAATTTCTATGATAGAAATGTGAATAGATAAAAGACTCGCTTGCAAGGCAAGCATACATTCCTGAATAACAAAACCGCATTCAGAAATATTAAATAACGGAACCGAACAGCAGCACAGCAGTCAGCGCCGAAAAGCAGTGAGAACAGAGGACAGCGAACTGAAGATAAAAGTCAGAAGGCCCTCTGCATCACATTACATTGATTGCATCGGCATCTCGCTTATGCTCCGGCGCTTTGTTTCTCTGGAGGTTGGAAAATGCCGTGCGTCAGCGTGAGGGGCAGCACGGCTAGATAGGGAGCATATGGGCGGTGTTTTTTCTCTGCCATCCATTCGCCAAGGGGCCAGGAGAAATGCTCGAAAAACAGCATGATTTCCTTCATCGCCCGGAAGGCTTCAGGAATGGGTGGATATTGGTCGTCCGCCGTCTCGCTCGCTTTCATCTGCTTGAGCAGATAGCATTTGCCATCGCATCGGATTTGCGGGCGGGCCTTATTCTCACATTTCCTTAGGTAAATAACGCGGCGCCATTGGTAATCCAACGCCCATAGCGTACGCACCCACGCTTGGAATAACATAACTATCACCAAACCAATGACTACCACGATGCGCATAAGGCAAAGGTACGCCGCGTCGTCATTCTTACGCAGCAGATGGAGGCGGATTTTTTATACCTCCCCTATTTAGGCCATTTTCTTGCGCGAGTTCAGGTATGTCTTCAATGGACACCACCCCAACAGCCCTCGCAAAAACAGCGGAAAGCCCAAAGCGGCCAACCAGTATTGGTGAGAAAAAAGACCAATAATGACTACCGCCATCATCATCAAGAAAGAGGCGACTACCTCGCCTACAGACAGGTTATACTCAAATTTCATAGCCGAACAGATTTTTGTACAAAAATGACTACATCGGTTCGGCGTCCTGAATGACCCTCCTCAATGGCTCGCCTGATTTACTGCATCGCTATGGCGGAGGATTAACGACCCCTCGAGTGTATGTCTCGCGAAAAGCTTCTGGCGAAACGCCCGTGTGTTTTTTGAAAAAACGAGCGAAGTAGGCGTTATCTTCAAAATTCAACTCCGAAGCAATCTGCGAAATGCTTAAATCCGAGTTGACCAACAAGCGTTTGGCCTCCAATAGCACGCGCTCGCGAATGAGCTCTCCGGCCGATTTACCCAAGGCGGCGCTGACCAAGGCATTGAGGTGGTTGGGCGTAATGAAGAGCAGCTCAGCGTACTCACGCGGCAGTCGCTTCTCGCGAAAATGCGCCTCGATCAGCCGCTCAAACTGCCGCAGCACATTCAGCTGATGCCTCGAGATTTGCGGTTGGGCCAACCTGGGCAGGCGCCTCGACAACACTACAATGAGCTGTAACAACATAGCACGCAGTATTTCGGCCTTGTATTCCCAGTCCTGTTGAAATTCCTGCAGCATCTGCTCCAGCAAGCGCTGAACCTCGCCGCAGCATTCCACATCCAAGAGGTTTACTGGCGAGCCACTAACGGCGTTGAATAGCGGGAATGTCTCCACAAAGTGCGGATCGTGGCAGATGGCCGTAAAGAAACTCTCATTGAAATTGACGATGTAGCCCTCCGTTTCGGGAACAAACTCCCAAGTATGTATCTGCCCCGGCGCCATCGCATAGACCTGGTGAGGCTCTACCGAAAACTGCTGAAAGTCTATAGAATGCGTGCCTCCGCCCTGGGTGAACAAGACGATTTGGTAGAAAGTGTGCCGATGAGGAAAGTACAGATCCAGGTGTGTGCGCACAAAGTCGCTGATGCGCGTTACGACAAACTCCGTAAAACACTGGTCAGCCCCCAACAGGTTACAAATGCTGTAAGTAGGAATACGCTTAGCCATGAGGTCAATTTAGATGGCAAACATACAGCCTTCATTAAAGAAAAATGGTAGACTGTGGAAAGGCCACGTTGTAAATGCGCCGATATCCGCGGCAACTTATGCGTACCTACTGCCGCAGCATTTTTCCCGAAAGAGACTGTCCTTCGGCCATTAAGCGGAAGAAATATGCTCCCGGAGGAGCAGGCCAATTGGTACTTCGCAAATCAAAGGCCTGCAACCCCACTGAGCACTTCTTCTTTTGAGAAAAGAGCACCTGCCCGGCAATGTCGCTGACTTCCAGCAGCACCTCTGCTTCGTGGGCGAGCGAAAAAGACACCTGGGTATGGTCGCGCCAAGGATTAGGTGCGCAGCCGTATAGGGTCAATAGCGCAGGTACTGTATCGGTAGCTTCGGTAGGAAACTGCAACAGCACCTTCAAAGGAGTGGCCTCTGCATTAAAGGCCGCAATAGGTGTTATAGCATCCGAAAGATATAGGCGCCGCCAAGGAGCACCGTCTGCTGCAGCGGAGCGAAAACGCACGCGCCAGCTGGGTTTACCTGCTCCATCCCAGGCCACAGTGAAGGCATTCTGGGCCGCAAAGACGGCAAAATGCTCAGGGCGCATGCCTTCGCCGGCCGTTATCTCCTCCACGCTCATGCCCGGGTGAAACACAGTAGCCTGAAAAGCCTGCAGCACCGTATCTATCCAGAAGAGCACCTCCACCTCTTCTGCAGTGCCCTCGAGTGGTATCTGCGATGTCCAAAGCTTGCAAGTTCCCACAGTGCGCGCTTCTGCAGTGTGGGCGCTTTGGGTGATGGCATTGCCGTTGAGGTCGCCCACCTTGATAGCTACAAAATGCTCCGAAAGCGCATCGGTCGCCAACGCCGGCAGCGCACGCACCTCAGGGAAAATCGTCTGAAACGGATTACTCGGATTGGGAAAGTCGAAACCAGAGGGCACGAAACGCCATGAAGTATTCTCGGGGAAATGCGTGTACAAGCCCAAGATGAGCTTGCGCAGCTCCAGAATATCGAAGGTCGTTACAGAGCGGCTTCGGTTGACATCGGCGGCAATGATTTTGTACGGCGACTCGAGCGGTTTCAGCCCGATGATGTGCTGGTTGAGCAGCGCCAAGTCGTAGGTAGAAACACCGTTTAGCGGGTCATCGTCCTTACTCGGCGTCAGCCAATAGTCAGTGCCAAAAGGGACAGAGGCAAAGTGAAAACCGCCGCTCGCGCCAGAGGTAGCAGACATCGTGCCACCGGGTAGCGTATGGCCCGAGAGGGTAACAAGCGCATTTTCCAGCCCCTGGCCGTCCTCAGTGCGGAGGGCACCCGCAACCTGCGCTGAAGGAACAGCGCATTCACCGAAAGGGTCCTGCATGACGATAGTGGGCTTACAAATAGCATTGTTGCCGCTGGCGTCTTGCGCCCACACCTCGACGACCTGAGGGCCGAGGTCGCTGCAGTCAAAAGCAACGCTCTTCTGCGGCGTGCCATCGGGTAGCGTGGGGAAGCCCGCCCCTGCGCCTGCGCGGCGAATACCCACGCGGAGAGCAGAGAGCGGCGTGCAATTGTCTGACAGCGACATGATGAAGTCCTGCTCGTTCAAGGATACGGGATGACCATTGGGCAGCGCCACATTCAGCCCCTGCTTGCACACCAAGTCGGGCCTACGGCAGTCGCGTATTTCCACATCATAGCCGCATACCGAGCGATTGCCACAGCCATCGTCAGCTGTCCATTCGATGCGGTGCAGCCCGTGGGGGAGTTGAGGCAACACATACTGAGTAGGTGCTTTTTCCGTGTTCCAGCGCAGAAAGCCCGAGATATTGACAAAGCCCCCGCGAAGTATGGTAAAGCGGAACTTCTCCTCTGGCGGCACCGGGCGCTGGTCGAAAGGGCGCAATTCGCCGCCGGCAAAGTCGGGCGTGAAGGCATTGCCAAAGCGCACCATTCCCGGTGGGGGCGGGTTGTTGCTGCTCACCACGGTTTCCTGCACGCCATCGCCATCGAGGTCGAGAAATAGGCGGTAATGGATGTTGATATTGCCCTTGGAACACAGGTCTTGTGCTGTGGCTGCCAAGTCAACCGCCACTTCACACAGGTCGTTGCTATTCGGGATAAGCGGGTGTTTCCAGCTCGGCGCATTCCACAAGGTAGGGTCATTGGGCGTGTGGTCACACACCTGCACCAGTCCCTTTGGGCAGCCGCGAAACTCAGGAGGCACCGAGTCGCGAATGAGAATAATCTGACGGTACAAGTAGCCATTAGCTGAAGGCGACCAAAAAACACTGAAGTCCGTAGGTGCAGGGTCATCAGGCCGAACACGCACCACAGCAGGCGCAGGCTGAAACCCCGGTGGCCCCACGACAGGCCCAGGGAAATTTAGCGGGTCAAGTGGGTTCTCTACAGGCGTAGGGTTGGGCACCTCTACCAGCGGAAGTGAAGGGTTGTAGCGACACCAGTCCATCAATCGCCATGTGCGCTCAATCCAGTAGCAGGCCAATTTACCCGCTTGGTGCGCCCTATCCTCATACGAGATGCCTACCCGAGCGCAGTTGGCCCCCAATACCTGAGGTTCAGGCGGATAAGTGCTCGTAGAGTCGCAATCTCCAACGAGCAAATCGTCGGGAAACTTGATGGCATAGCCCACCTCATAGGAGACCACCACGCGCTGGGTGCAGGTCGTGCTTAGCCCGTGGCAATCCGTACCGCGGAAGGTACGCACGATGGTGCCGCGCGAGCACAAGGAGTCAAACGCCAAATAGTTGGGCGGCAGCTCCTCTACCGAGGCCACGCAGCAGTTGTCGGCAAACTGCGCCATTCCGTAGGCCCACAGCGAAGGGTCAAAATTGGCACAGGACACCTGCATAGGGACAGGCGGCGTACACACGGGCCTCATCTTATCCACCACTTGCACCTCCACCAAGCACTCGTTAGCCTGCTGTTCAAAGCGCTCGAGCGGCACAGCGCCGCTGTCCACAGCTACGTCGTACACGCGCAAGATAACCGGCACGCTCTGGCCTACATCAGCGCAACAAAAGCGCACTCGGTCGAAGAAGCGGTCGTTCGCTTGGCAGTCGCTGGTATCCGCGCGCCGAGCCTTGAAGCGCACCGGTGCGCAGGGGTCTTCCGAGCCAGCGTCGAAGGTGCCGGCCCATACCAATGCCTCGCCCGAGCTGCCCAAAGCCACCTGAGTAACCTGCGTACAGCGCACCAAGGGTGGACTACCGTCGGTTACCACCACCCGAAACGAACACGACGCAGCATTGCCGCAACTGTCTGTGGCGGTGTAAAAGAAGGTAATGGCCTCACCTGCTGGCAAATGCACAGGCGCGGCCCAGGTACCCAAGGCACCGACGAAGGGCATCCCAAGCGTCGTAAGCACGCCCGCCTGGCTTTGCTCCACGCCCGCGGCGCTCCAACGCGCCGAGAGGCTGGCTATGCCAGAGCACGCATCGGAAAGAAGGACTTCGGGCAAATGCCACAGCCGACTACAAGCAAAAGGGTCGGTACTGATAACCGTGTCAGATGGGCAAGACAGCTGCGGCCCTTGCTTATCCTCCACACGCAGCGTCTGCACATGCTGGGCCGGGTTGTTGCTGCCCGAGGGCTGGCAGTCGTCGTAAGCCGTCCACGTACGCAACAGGGCATACGAACCGCCGCACAGCGGCAGCGGCTGGTCTTCGTAGGCTATGCCCAGCCCACAGGCCGGAAGGGCGGGCAACAGCGGCCAACGGCGTTGCTGAAAGAAGACAGTGGGCACCCCCCCTGCGGCCAAGTTCAGCAAGGCTTGCCCGCAGACCAGAGCCGTGTCCGGTGGGAAGGCAATGCTGTCCAAGGAAATGCGCACCACGTCTATCGTCTGGGTACACGAGCCGACATTGCCCGCCGCGTCGGTGGCCACCCACGTCCGCCGAACGCGCGCCGCCAAGCCCTGTGTTTGCCCACAGCCAAAGGTCTCTACAGCGTCGGCGTGGGTCAAAGTATAAGGCCCACAAGCCTCCACCACGCCCGCATAGGCCGCAGACAGCCCCGCCGCTTTCTGCAAGAACTCAGGCGAAAAATCGGGCAGCACACAAGGCACGCTCAAGGCCTCACAGTGCACCAAAGGTGCCAAACCATCTACAGCCACCACGCGCCCCCAACAGCTATTGCCGCTCGGCAGGTGAGTAACAACGGCCCGCACGGTGTCGCCCAAATGAGAGAAGGTCAGCGTATCACCTACTGGCTCACCTTTCGAGGTGAATAACTGGACGATGTAAGTACTGTCGTCGGCGCCGCCCTCCAGTACCATGTCAGGACTTACAGCGGCCGTACACTGCTCATCTAAGCTGATGAGCACCAAATCATTGCAAACTTGTGCACTGAGCGGCCCGAGAGAGCAGAAGGTCCACAAAACCATTCCTCCCAGACGCGGAGCGGGAAAAGGGATACATCGCATCCTAACTGAAATTTTGCCATCGCGAGGAAGCGAGGATTAAAAAATGTCTTTCGCTTTCTCAGTAGTATGCCTGACGTCTTAGAGGTGGCCCAAAGGTAGCTACTGCCGCACATACCAAGCCCTCCGCTCTCCTATTTAACACTCTGACAGCGCCCTGCTCAACCCAAAAACGCGCACGCGGCGCACAGAGCGGGGCGTGAAAAATCGAGCAGCCGGCTGTGAGCGAGGATGTCTTCTTCGCCCCCGTTTTTTTGGGGGGAAAACGGCCACCGGCTTCGGTGCAGCTGCAGTGCGCATCGTAGGCGGGCGCAGCTCCTGTTGGTGCCCGGGCGTGTTCTCGTCCCGCTCCTGGCTTTAATAATGGCACGACGGCAGCTCCGTGTCTCCGCGCATGCAGGAATGCAGACACCATCGCGCAGCAACGCCATTAGCCGAGGCTGAAAGCGAGACGGGCCATCCAAGGCCCTAGCAAAGACCCCAGCAGCCCCGCGCGCGAAAGGGTTGGGCACTGGCGCAGTTATGTGGAAAAGTAGAACCAGCCACTTCCTACCATCATCGCCTTTCTCACCTCCGTTTTTTGGGGTGAAAAAACGGCTGCCAGCTTCGGAGCCACTGCTGTAG
>FWWL01004545.1_pt1 | contig 13347 bp, 12 predicted proteins | sample 2228331 | NCBI WGS metagenome assembly FWWL01 (sample SAMEA103939775, study PRJEB20133) | metagenome | reverse complement strand
GGTAGTTGGCAATCTTTCCGTCTTTGATGATGCACCAGTGTCCCAGAGCGCCTCTGGGTGCCTCCGTTAAGCCTATTCCTTTGGCTTCTTTGGGCCAGGTGGATGGGTCCCACTTTTCCATGTTGGCGACCGAGGTGTCCCCCGCTTTTATGTTGTCGTAGAGCTTCTTCAAAAAGTAGAGGTTTGCGGCAACGCCCACTTGGGCTTCCAATCCCCTCGCTGCGGTCCTACCCACCGTTGTGGGAAGCCATACATTAGGAGGAAGACCGAGAACCTGGGAAACGGTGTCTATCTGCCTTACTATCATCTCGTCCATCCAAGAGGGCTTTATGTGTCCTTGCTTGACCGCCGTGTAAACCACTATGTAGCGTGCCAGAGGACCCACCTCGCAGGGCTTTCCTCTCCATCTTGGAGACTTTATCCAGCTGTACTTTCCTTGCTCATCCAAGTATACCCACTTGGTCTTAGAACCTTCCTTGGGACCTATGTAGTTAGGCTCCGTTATGCCGTCCCACGGGTGCAGTCCCTTCTTCTCATCGGGATACTTATACCAAGAGTGGGCGACAAACTCTTTGATTACCTCTGGGTCCGCAAAGTCCTTACCCACCATGGGATAATACTTAGCCTTTTCCACACCCTCTGCGAAGTTTTCCACCACACCGTTGCAGTGGTAAAGGACCTTGTTGTGGTAATCTCCTCCTTTGATGCTCTTATAGGGCTCGTCAGGAAACTCTCCATAACCGATGACCCTCTTCTTGGCAAGCCCACCGCCGTAAACCTGACCCTTCTGGACGTAAACATGCCCTATGGCCAGAAGGTCTACAAGGTAGAAGAGGTTTACCGCCTCCGCTTGGGTGTATACCGCATCCTCTACGACCGCAAGCCTTTCGGCGTTTATGGGTGCGTTCATGTCGTTGAGGGATATGCTACACATCATACCACCCACTATGTAATGGGGGTGCGGGTTCTTACCTCCGAAGACCACCTGGGGTATGAAGAGCTCCCTCTGGACGTCCAACATGTTAAGGTAGTGGGCTACAGCCAGAAGGTGAACCTCCGGAGGAAGAAGTTTGTAGTCCGGGTGGTCCCACCAGTGGGCTGCGAATATACCCAGCTGACCGCTCTCTACTATCTTCTTTATCTTCTCTTGGAACGCTCTGAAGTAGCCAGGGGTAGCTTTGGGGAACTTCCTCGGGTATGCCCTCCTGCCTAATGGATCGGGCATGAGCTCCGCTATGGCTCCATACTTTTCCAAGAGCTGGTTCTGAAGGACCGCGGTCTGCACAGGGTCAGCCTTCAGAGCTTCCAAGGGAGACACCCAGTCCAGGGCGTGAAGGTGGTAAAAGTGCACCACGTGGTCATGGGCTTGCAAGGTACCATACATGATGTTTCTTATGTAATTGGCGTTTTTGGGTATTTGAATCTCAAGGGCGTCCTCTATGCATCTGACTGATGCCAAGGCATGTATGGAGGTGCACACTCCGCATATCCTTTGGGTAAAAGCCCATACATCCCTTGGGTCTCTGTTCCTCACTATGAGCTCTATACCCCTCCACATGGTGCCCGAAGAGACCGCATCAACAACCTTGCCGGTCTTCTCGTCCGCTATGACCTCAATCCTTAAGTGCCCTTCAATCCTCGTTACTGGGTCAACCACAACCCTCTTCATTGCTGTTCACCTCCTTTATTGGGTTTTGACCTTATCTTAGAGAGTATGCCGTGGGCTATAGCGCCCGCAGCCGCTGCGGCGCCTACCGCCATACCCACCTTGTCCGCGTTGGCTTCCACGTTGGGCACAGGTATGGTGGTGAGCCTTTGGTAGAAGGGTCCGTTGTCCCAGAAGTTGTCCTCCGAACAGCCTATGCATCCGTGCCCAGCCTGTATGGGGTAAGAAAGACCGTTGTACCAGCGTATGTTACCGCAAGAGTTGTAGGTGGTTGGTCCCCTACAGCCCACCTTATACAGACACCAGCCTTTTTTGGCTCCCTCGTCGTCAAAGCGCTCCACAAACTGTCCAGCGTTGAAAAATGCCCTTCTGTAGCACGTGTCGTGTATCCTGTTGCCGTAGAACTGCTTGGGTCTTCCTTGCGAGTCAAGGGGTGGGATTTGGTCAAAGAGGACCAGATGCATGATTACACCGGTCATCACCTCCGCTATGGGTGGACACCCGGGGACCTTTATGATGGGTTTGTTTTTGATGACCTTGTCTATGGGGACCGCCGTGGTAGGGTTGGGCTTGGCAGCCTGCACACATCCCCAAGACGCACACGAACCCCAGGCTATCACAGCTTTAGCTCCCTCCGCGGACTCCTTTAGATGTTTAAGGAAAGGCTCTCCATTCACTATGCAATACATACCGTCCTCGCCCAGAGGCGGGTTGCCCTCGACAGCCAGAATGTAATTGCCCCAGTATTCCTTTATTATCTTTCTCCTGTGCTCCTCCAAAGCTTCTCCCGCCGCTGCAGACAGTGTGTCGTCATACTCAAGGGATATCATGGTGAGGACCACATCAGAAGCCAGAGGCGTTGCGGACCTTATGAAGGATTCGCTACAGCATGTGCACTCAAGACCATGAATCCATAGGACGGGGACACGCGGTTTACTCTCTAAGGCTCTCACCACCTCCGGAATCATGGCGGGCGATAGCCCCAAGAGCCCCGTTATGTAGGTGGAGAACTTTATAAAGTCCCTCCTGCTCACGCCGTGCCTTTTCATAGCCTCCCAAAAGGTCTCCATGACAAACCTCCTCAACGGGTTTTGGTATTATATTAATGAAAGTTCATTCGTAAGTCAAATAAAAGTTCCTTATGGGAACCATAAGAAATGCTTATGGCGTAATAAAAAATTCAATTGTGTAATACTGTCTAAGGTGATACGTCAGGGACGAGCCTGTATGAGGTATGTGGGTTACCAGACCGAGCAGTAGGGTCGTCAGCAGGGTACTTCCTTCGGAACTCCCTTTCATCCAAGGGTAGATGATAAAAAGGAGAAAGTAAGCGATGACCAAGCTCCTTCGCACCTTCCTTCAAAAGGACTTTACTTTCGAGGCGAACCTCATGTGCCTTGCCACCCCCTTTAGCTCATCCACCTTGTGTATGCCCATGGCTTCCGCCAGAAGACCTGCAGAGAAAAAGAGGGTAATCTTGGCAAATCATATGGGCTATACCTCCTGCGGTGGCGGTATGACCAAAGATAGCAAAGCCTAAAACTATGTAGGCTATGTGGGCTATGGTAGAGTAGGCGAGCCTTCCCTTTATCTTCTTCTGGAAGAGTGCTATGAAGGATGAATACAAGGCGGTAAAGCCTGCAACCCAGACGAGGACATCCAAAAGTCCCAGTCATATGTAGGAGCCTATCAAGAAGCCGTTGGTGGCAGAACCTACGAGAACAAACAGGTAAGTAATGAGCAAAAGGAGCGCATCCTTTATAGTTTCAGCCATAAGGGCAAGTCCCAGGAGGAAAAGCCCGGTCCCGAGTGTGTCCACCTTTGACGCTGAATGCACCCTCAGAAGCGGGTCCTTAAAACGCACCAACATCCTTCTGACCCTCCACAAAGAACCTGTAAGCTATGGCTAAAACTACAGAGAGTATGGCTAAAGAGAGAGCTACCGTGTAAGCCTTCTCTAAGGCAAGCAAGACCACCCCGGTAGTTCCCAAAACTTGCAAACTAAGCAGTCTGTCTGCAACAGTAGGACCTGTGTAGACACGCCACAGCGCCATAACTATGGAAAGGACGATGACGAAAAGTATTATCTCTTTCATAATCACTCCAAAACCTTCATAAGATACTCTTCCAGACGCCTTAGGCTTTCCTCCGAGTATGCGGATACATCAACCACATGGACATGCAGAGTGTTTTCCTTGACATCCACACCGAGCGTCCCGGGCGTCAGCCCCATCATAACAGTAAACACGGAACGCGTCAGAGGTTTTTTGGAGGAAAGTTCATACTCAACAACGCCCGAACCATAAAAGGAGAAACAAAAAGGCTCAGCAACAGCCCCACCCAAAGCTCCTTACCGAATTTTATTCCAGCTTGTAGGCTACAGGGAGTATTACCCTGACCTTCACGGGCGGTTTGGGGAAGAGATGACAGGACTTTTTAACCGCTTCTACCGCATTCCTGTCCAAAACTTCATACCCGCTTGAGGTGATTATTTCTACACTCTCTAAATGACCGTCTTCTCTTATGGTTATGGCTAACACAACCCTTCCCTCCCATCCCATCCTTCGGGCTATGGGCGGGTATGTTATATTCTTCTGGACTAAGGAAGATACGACGGAAAGCTTTTCCTTTATGAACTGTTCTTGCAAGGCTGAAGGGTTCGGAGAGCTCTGTTTAACGCTTTGAGTTGTATCTTTCCCTTCGTGGGTGTGGGAAGTCTTAAAGGTTTCTTCCTTAGCTATACTTTGATTAGTCTCCTGTGAAGCTTTAGGAGTTTCAACAGCCTTGGGGAGCTCTTCTTTTACCGGCTCAGGTCTTACGGTATGTGTTTCTTCCGCTTCCCGCTCTTTACCTTCTTCCGGTTGTTTAAAGTTCTTCAAGGGCTTTGGGCTTGCCTTCACCTCTCTTACTATGGATTTCTCAGGAGTTGTTATGCTCTTTATTTGCTCTTCCTTTGGTATGTCCAACATGCTTAGATCTATCTCCAAAACTTTCTCTTCCTTGTAAGGCGTAAGCCTCAAAAGCAGCAACAAAAGGGCAAGGAGGGTAAGGTGCATGAGGAGGGAAAGGCTAAAAGAGGCGATCCTGAGGGTCATCTTAAGAGCTCCGTCTTTATGTGAGCTTTGGTAAAGCCCAGACGCTTGAGAAGGTCAAGCACATCCACAAGAGCCTGAACCCTTGCGTCCCTGTCTGCATAAATACTTATCACGCTCTCCCTGCTTATGCCTGTGAGTATTTCCTCCAGCTCTTTAAGGCTTACTCGCCTTCCCTCAAAGCTAATGCTTCCCTCTTTGTCTACAACCACCTGAAAGCTTTTTGCCTCCCTTTGCTCGGAGCTCTTGGCTTGGGGAAGGCTTACCGGCAACTCACCTTGCACCATAAAGGTGGCGGTTATCAGGACTATGGTCAAAAGCACGAGCATTATATCCACCAAAGGTATGACGTTCATGGAGCTAAACTCTTTATCTTCCATTCTTAGCCTCCCACAAAAGCACAAACTCTTTTACCCTCCTCGTGAGGTAGTTGTAAAGAATTGTGGAAGGAATGGCTACCGCAAGACCTATGGCTGTTGCCTTCAGAGCCAGCGCAAGACCTACCATGATTCTCTTGGTGTCCACCATGCCTTCCGTGCCTATGGTGTAGAAGGTCAAAAGTATTCCCAAGACGGTTCCCAAAAGTCCCACGTAGGGAGCGTTGGATGCTACGCTGGCAATCCACACCAACCCTTTGCTTAGATCCATCTCTAACTCTTGCCTTGTGGAGTATGCGGAGATGTCAACCCTCCTGAAATAGAGAACCCTCTCAATGGCTATGCCCACAGACAGGACACTCATGAGCAGAAGAAGACCTATGATGCCGTAGTCCACTAAAGTTGTTATCACGTTCATAGTATCACCATTTTATATTAATGTTAATGTTGATGTCCATGGGTATGGGGAGGAAACAGCACCATCACCACAAGGGTGAGCAGGCTCAAAAGCAGGTAGACCGTAGGCAGTAGGGAAGCCAATGCGTAGACCTTTATCCTGTTTTCTTGTGTCAGTAGCTTTACCCTATGCCAAAGCACGTGAAGGCTCCAAAAACCCGCTATAAATGGGAAGATTCTGAAAACCATAAGCCAAGTCTCTCCCCTCTTGGCAAGGGGGCTTACACTGATGCCAAGCCCAAAGGCTTGAGAGAAGCCGTTGACTATGTTGTGGTAGTATTCAACGAAGAAAAACTCCAGCACGTGGGAAAGACTTCCTACTATCATCAGAGGAGCAAAAGCATATCCCAAAGTAAGGAAGACCTCTTCAAAACTCTTCTTTGTGATGTTAGAGAGGGCTTTAAAGCTAAGGTAAACAACGGTAAGGACAAGACCCAACGCCATAAGCATGGCGACAAGACCAGACATGTCCACCCATTTGGGCAAGCCTAAGATATTTGATATAGCTTCGCCTACAAGCACCCAAGGCATGTGCTCACCCAAAGCTGAGCGGGAAAGCCCGTGGTGAAACCTCATGGTAAAGGTTATTACAGCAACCATTAGGATGTAGACCCATACCTCTATATTCATAGGCTTCTTTATAGCTCCATATAGGCTATTACCAAAACCCCTATACTCTAACTTTACCGATGGGCAAGCATGGACACACTCCATACACAGCGTGCATCCAAACATAGAGTTCCTTTCATCAAACTTGGAAGGGTTCAGCTTGTAGGGGCATGCTAAGGCGCAGTTAGGCTTTTTGCACTCTTTGCAATCCTCTTGGTAGGTGGAGAGCCATATGGGTGATGTGCGTGCGAAGGAGGGATTGACCGAACCTATGGGACATATATACTTGCAGTAAGCCATGTTCCTAAAGAGGAAGAAAAAGGTAAAAGCTATGAGGGTAAAGCTCAAGAAGAAAAGGGCACTTACCCATGGCGTTCTCAAAAAGTTTGGAAAGGTGTATAGGACAAACCAGTAAGCCATTACGTTAGAACCTATCAAGCCTACGTATGGGTTTGCTAGCCATTTGGGTATGTGTAATTTTAGACCATACTTGGTGAGGTATTTCCCCACAAACCCGTGAGGACATACCATACAGAAGACATTACCCAATGTAGGTAGTGTAATCACCATAAAGAAGGGCCAGAAGATAGACCAAAAGACCGCTTTGGTAAAGATGTTTTCCTTACCTGGATGTAGAAAGCCATAAACTATGGCGCAAAGAAGAAGAAAGAGAGTAAAAAGCCTATAGAGGGTAAGCATATACTTGTTCCTCAGAAGAAAACCAACTATTGGTATTTTAAAGATGTCTCTCATGACTTGCCTCCTCAGAAGTTGTAAGAGAACTTAAGGACCGCAGTCCTAGGGCTTCCGGGCCTATACCTTTTAATGTTGCCGGTCACCTCTTTGGCAACCTCTACCGCATACCTTTTGTCAAAGAGGTTGTCTACGCTAAGGATCAAGTCCCAATTCCTTCTTTCGTAACCTACGCTCAGGTGTGTAAGAAATTCATATCCTTGGTATTTCTCTGTGTTAGCATTGTCTATGTAATACTCTCCCCATGTGTCAAACTGAAGTGAAGCCTTAAAGCCTGTAGGATGCTTTATACGTGCAAAGATGGAGTATTGGTGGATTGGGATGTATGGAAGCCTATTTCCGTTCCTACTGACGTTGTTATTGCCAACGGGTTCAAAGAACTCCTTAAACTTGTAGTCTGAGTAGGCGTAAGCTAAACCTAAGCTAAGCCAGTCAGACATGCTGTAAGAAGCGGATATTTCTAACCCTTTCTTGTCCGTCTTGCCCGCATTCACAAAGTTGGTTTTTCCACCTGTCTCTATAACCCTCACCACTTCTTTTTCAACGAGCATGTAATAGATGGATAAGTCTGCGGAGAGTTTCTTGGTTCTTAACTTAGCCCCTATCTCGTAGTTGTTTACCCTTGCCAAGTCCAAGTTGGGGTTTGTTTGGAGCTCGTTGGAGGCAGGTGTCTGACCCGCGGTTGAGTATGTGGCGTAGATGTTCATCCAGTCTGTAAGCGGGTAGGTTATACCCACGCGTGGACTGACAAAGTTGTATTCCTTATTCCTTGAATAAATACAGTCCTGGGTGCAGTTTTGGTAGTTGCCTGTGGAGAAGTTATAATCGCTCCACTTTTGTCCGTTTATGTCAAATTTCACCCTGTCATACCTTGCCCCTAAATCTACAATAAACCTCCCCAAGTTAAGAGATTGCTGGACAAACAAGCCGTATAGATTGACGTCCTGGTCTTGGATCTCCGAGAGATCCCCCGCACGGTCAGACAGCGTAGCCACTATCCTATTGTTTGGGGCCTCTACGTCCGCATATTTGTAGTATTTAGTCTTCTGGTGGTTTCTCCTTAGGCTAAGCCCTGTTATCAGAGTTCCAAAGTCCTGTCTGTAATTTAGCTGTATATCCGTCCCGTAGACCCATGTGTCTGCGTCGTTTATGCGACCCGTGACTGGGTGGTAGTGAGACCATTTGTTGATATACACCAAGGGTATAAGCTCCAACCTATCACCTAAGGTTTTATTCAGTTTGGAACTGAAAAAGAGTATCTCCGAATACCTTCCCATATGCTTCCATGGGTCTGCGGTCAGTTCCACAATACCCGTCTCCACATACTTGGTCCACTGATCTATGTTCTTGGCTGGGTTGACCACAAGAGGGCCAGGGAGCTGTAAGTCCGCCTTTGTGTAGCTTATGTAGTTTTCCCATAGGTCTCCGTTGGGAAAAACATAAGCGGGTTGTAGTGTAAACTGAGTAGTCCTGAAATTGTTCCAATCCCTCCATGAGTTGTCCGTTTGCCTTCTGCTTATGTTAAATCCCATGTGCCAGCCGGAAGAGCCCAAGGGTGTTGAGTAGTAAAGGTTAAACACGCGCGTATCGTAATCTCCCACACCGAGCTTTAAATGCCCTCCCCTCCTCTCTATTGGGCTTTTGGTGATGACGTTTACCACACCGCCCGTTGCGTTTATACCCCAAAGGGTAGAGTTTGGGCCCTTTACTACCTCCACCTGCTTAATCAGGTAGGTGTCCACGAAGTCAAGCCTTGTAAGACTATCTGGGTCCGTTATAGGCACACCGTTTAGAAGCACCATTATTTCCCTTATACCAAAAGGAGCCTTCAAACCAGCACCCCTTATAATCAATCGCGCATCGTAGCCTAAATTCCTCGATGTTACGTTCACACCGGGTATTCCCTGAAGAGCTTCATAAAGACCTATCATGGCTCTGTCTTTGACCTTCTCCTCACCTACTACGCTTACGCTTGCTGGTGTGTCCTTTACCTCCCTCTCAAGCCTTGTTGCCGTTACGCTCACCTCCTCAAGCTTCATCTCCTGAGCCGAAACTACACCACTCAGCAGAGCCATGGCTACCAACGCCTTTCCCTTCATGCTCAACCTCCTTTGTTTAATATTAAGTTTATTTTATCAAAAAAAATTGTTATTTTCTCGTCCAATCTGTCTAACCAAGTCAGCCCTTATAATTTTCTCCATGCATCTGATGGAGACCTACAGACGCCTTCCGGTGAGCTTTGTAAGAGGAGATGGAGTCTACCTTTATGACGATAAGGGCAGGAGATACTTGGATATGGTGGCAGGCATAGCGGTAAACGCTTTAGGCTACAATCACCCTGAGCTTACCCGAGCCATTTGCGAACAAGCCCAAAGGCTGATGCATGTTTCTAACCTCTTTATAAACCCATGGCAAGAGGAGCTGGCAAGCCTTTTGGTAAAGCACTTTCACGACCCTGACGGTAAAGTTTTTTTCTGCAACAGTGGAACGGAAGCCAACGAGGGAGCCATAAAGCTTGCAAGGAAGTATTTCAAGGAAAAGGGAGACAAAGATAGATACAAGCTCATAACCTTCTACAAAGGCTTTCACGGAAGGACTTACGGTAGCATGTCCGCAACCGCTCAGGAGAAGATTCAGAAGGGGTTTGAGCCACTCCTTGATGGCTTTGATTATGCATACCTTAATGACTTTGACTCCGTTCTTAGAGCTCTCAACAAGAACACCGCCGGCATTATGCTTGAGGTCATACAGGGAGAGGGTGGTATAAACGAGGCACAGGGAGAGTTTTTGGTAAACCTTGAAGAGCTCTGTAGGAGGGAAGGGCTTTTGCTGATAGTGGACGAAGTGCAAACGGGCATAGGGAGGACGGGAAGCTTTTACGCTTACGAGCAGTTTGGGATAAAGCCTGACATAATCACATTGGCAAAGGGCTTGGGCGGAGGTTTCCCCGTAGGAGCTCTTCTTGCCACAGAAGAGGTATCCAAAGTCTTCACTCCTGGCTCTCACGGCTCTACATTTGGAGGGAATGCGTTGGCTTGTGCATGTGCTAAGGTGGTCATTAAAGAGGTAGAAGGGCTCTTGCCGAAAGTTAGGGAAGTTGGGGAGTACTTTAAAGAAAGGCTTAAAAGCTTTGGTATAGTAAAGGGTAAGGGCTTGATGCTGGGCTTGGACATAGGTAGGGATTGTCAAGATGTAGTCCTTAGAGCCTTAGAAGAAGGTCTTGTTATAAACTGCACCGCAGGGAGTGTGTTGAGGTTCGTCCCACCTTTGATAGTGGAGAAAGAGCACGTGGATGAGTGTATAAGAGTTTTGGAAAAGGTCTTAGGCTAAGTTCATGATAAGTCCCACCGCCATTGCGCCTGCGGTCTCCGACTTCAAAGTGTAAGGCTTTAGTCTCACTGAGATAAAACCCCTTTTTCTGAGGAGCTTTGCTTCCTCTTGTGTAAACCCTCCCTCAGGACCCACCACCAAGCCTACATCCTCAACGGTGGTAAAGTCAAGCTCTTTCATGAGTTTTCCTTCACCGAAGTTATCCAAGAGTAGGTTTATGCGGTGCATGGGAGGAAGGTCCTCTATGCTTACAAGCTCTCCTATCTCCAGAGGCTTTGGTCTTCCACATTGCTTTAGGCTCTCAAAGGCTATCCTTTTCCACCTCTCCACCCTTGCCCTGATAACTTCCCTTTTGTTAAAGCCCCTTCTTGACAACACGGGTATGAGTCTGTAAGCGCCCACCTGACTAAGAAGCTCCACTATGATGTCCATAGTTTTCAGCTCTACGGGAACACACTGATACACAAAAAGGTAAGGTTTGGGTACGGTTAAATCCAATTCCTCAAGCAAAGTGCAAACGCACCGCCTTTTATCCAAACTCTGGACCTTACACAGGTAATGCCTACCTTCTAAGAAGACCTCAACCTCTTCCCCTACTTTTACTCTCCTTGCTTTTAGATGTCTTAATTCCTCTCCCTCTATGTATACTAAGGAACCTTCTGAACCGGATGCGATGAACCTTTTCATAAAAGAGGGGGCAGAGCCCCCTTGTGAGGATTACTTGACCCCTTCCCTGAGCTCCTTGGCGGGTCTGAAGACTACCACCTTCCTGGCGGGTATGTTGATGACCGCGCCCGTCCTGGGGTTCCTACCCTTTCTTGCGGACCTCTGCCTGACCGCAAATATACCGAAGCCGGGGATGGCTACCCTCTCGCCCTTCTTGATGGCACCCGCCACCGCGGACACAGCAGCCTTTAGGGCAGCGTCTGCTTGCTTCTTGGTTATACCTGCCCCTTTGGCAATCGCAGATACGAGCTCAGCTTTTGTCATAGCTTGTCCCTCCTTTGCGAGTTTTAATGCTTATCATTGTAAAGCTTTTATAAGTCTTTGTCAAGAGGTTTGGAGGCTTGTTTAAAATTCCGAACACCTCAGGGAGAGTCTTCCCTTCCTTGAGATTTAGGACATCTATCAAAGCCCCATAACTAACTCTTTTAAACTCTTCTCGGGGTCTGCGAAGAAGACCTTCATATTAAGGTCCTTGTAGTAAAGGAGGTCTATGAGCCTTTTCATGTCTTCCCGTGTGTTCTTGCTTGCGTAGGTCTTGAACTTCATAACCTGAAAAGGGTGCTTGACATCTAGCCTATGGAGGGCGCTCTCAACGGATGAGCCATCCTTTAGCATTCCGTAGAGGGTATAAAGCTTGATGGCGTAGTTGGACAGCATGGCAAATATCTGCAAGGGTGGGACGCCGTTTCTCAGCAATGAGGAGAGCTGCAGCAAAGCCTTTTCCTTATCCTTCGTAAAAAAGGCATCTACAAAGTCAAACATGTTAGCTTGAGCGTCCCACAGGCATACCCTCCTCACATCCTCCAAGGTTATATTTTTCTTCCCAAGAAGCAAAAGCTTATCCACCTCGTTCTTGAGCTTCATAAGGTCGTAATCGGTGGCGGACAGCAAAAAGTCTAAAGCCTGCTCCTCTATCTGCACACCCTCCTTATCAAACTTACCCTGGACCAGCTCCCTGGTCTTCTTCTTATCAAGCTTCTTCAACTCCAAAAGGTCCCCCACCTGGGATATGGACTTTATGGGCTCCTTCTCCAAATCCTGCTTTGACAACTTCTCCAACACCACAAAGAAGACAAAGGAGCTCCTTAGCCTCTTAGCCAGATTGGGGATAAACTTATGGTCCTTAATCTTCTTCAGGAGCTCCTCCGCCCTTTTTACCACAAAAACCCTCTTTTGGAAGGAGAAGAGGTCTCCTTCTGAGACTCTCCTTAAAAACTCCTCCTTGTTTATCTCATCTCCCCAAAGGATTTCCACCCTGTAAAGCTTGGAGAGCTTGTCCACAAAGGTCTTGTAGAGGTACTCCTCCTCTCCGTATACGAGGTTGACCGGCTTTATGTTCCTCTTTTCAAGGTCCTTCTGATAATCTAAGATGTTCATGAGTGCATGGCTTTGAGGAACTCCTTGTTAGTCCTGAACTTCTTGAGCTTGTCAAGGAGGAACTCCATGGCTTCTATGGCGTCCATAGTAGCCAAGAACTTCCTAAGCACCCACACGCGCTGGAGTTCCCAATCTTCCAGAAGGAGCTCCTCCTTTCTGGTGCCAGATTTTTCTATGTTTATGGCGGGGAATATGCGCCTTTCCATCAGCCTGCGGTCCAGGTGTATCTCCATGTTGCCCGTTCCCTTGAACTCCTCGTATATGACATCGTCCATTTTAGAACCCGTCTCTATGAGGGCTGTGGCTATGATGGTCAGAGAGCCTCCCTCTTCTATGTTCCTCGCCGCGCCGAAGAACCTCTTGGGTCTTTGGAGTGCGGTAGCTTCTATACCTCCCGTTAGGACCCTACCGGTGGGAGGTGTGACCGCGTTGGACGCCCTGCCAAAGCGTGTCATGGAGTCTAAGAGGATGACCACATCGTGCTTGAGCTCCACCAGGCGCTTTGCCTTCTCTACCACCAGCTCCGCCACCTGCATATGGCGTTCGGGGGGTTCGTCAAAGGTGGACGCTACCACCTCCGCTCCGTCGCCCACTATCCTCCTCATCTCCGTGACCTCTTCCGGTCTTTCGTCTATGAGTAGTATTATCAGGTGGACCTCCGGGTGGTTTTCTATGAGGGCTCTGGCTATCTTTTGGAGGAGGACTGTCTTTCCCGCCTTGGGCGGTGCCACTATCATACCCCTCTGTCCCTTGCCTATGGGTGCAATCAGGCTTATCACCCTGGTGGAGAGCTCGGTAGGCTTTGTCTCCAGGTTGAACCTCTCGGTGGGGTGGTAGGGGGTGAGCTTTTCAAAGATGGGTCTGGAGCGCAGGATCTCGGGGTCTGGGGGTAGTCCGTTTACCGACTCTATCCTCACAAGGGCTTGGTATTTTTCCTTCTCCTGAGGAAGTCTTGCGTAGC
>FWWL01003355.1_pt1 | contig 13347 bp, 16 predicted proteins | sample 2228331 | NCBI WGS metagenome assembly FWWL01 (sample SAMEA103939775, study PRJEB20133) | metagenome | reverse complement strand
TCCCATGTCTCCCATGGTTATAGTGCAGGCGATAAGTTTTACATTAAGTTCCTTAGCCATCTTTATCATTTCAGGCACCGAGGGCATTTTATATCTATTCATAAGAATTCCCATAAACTTCGGACCAAGGCCGCACATATTAAATCGTGACATGGGCAATTTATCTGCGCCTCCCTTATTCATCCATGACATCATTTTCTGAAGCATGCCCTTTGCCGCACTGCCCGCGCCGTGTTTTCTTATCACATTGAGTCCCCAGAATGTGAAAAAGATTGTGGCTTCCATACCCATTGATACAGCACCTGTTGCAAGATTGAAGGCTGCCAGTGCCCTGTCCATGTCTCCGCTGAAGAGCACAATGGTAATTTTATTTTTCTTCTCCATAAAATCCTCCTCCTTATTCTGTTATGACTGATACAGGCAATCCTGTTCTTTCTCTAATCTTTTCAACAGGATCTCCACTGAGGAATTTCCTGACAAAACTTTCATGGCCCCATGAGAGCACAATTTCCTGAGCGGATATCTCTTTTGCAAGGTTTACTGTGAGTGAGACAATATCGCCGGACAGAATGGTTGATTTAACCTTTATTCCCTTTTCCCGCACTTTTTCGATAATTTTCTCAACTGCAGAATAGGCAGATTGACGCTTTTCACGAAGAAGCGCCTCAGTGAGTTCCGTTGACATCTTTTTGCCCATGAATTCTGTTTCGTTCATCTTATTTAAGTAGTATATTCTTCTGTCTTCAATAACAAAGAGAATATGAATATCATAAGATTTTTCTTCTGCAATTTTCATTGCTTCTTCTGCTGGCTTTTTCCAGTCCCTTTCGCTGGTGATTACCAGAAGTATGTTTTTATTTTCCTTCATAGCCCCCCTCCATTATGCCATACAAGTGGAAGATAATAATTATACATTAAAAGGTAAATAAGCAATGATGATATTGACATTAAGATTCCAGGCAAGAGCATTTCCGAAATCTTCAGATAGCCAGAGGAATAGGCAATGGCGCTGGCCGGGGTGCCAATGGGGAGAGCAAAATCAAGTCCTGCGAGAAATGCAACGGTGAGGGTTATAAAGCGTGGGTCTATATTTGCATAATTTCCGATGGCGAGAGCAATGGGGAGCAGTGCAGCAACTGTTGCTGCGTTGCTCATCACAGCAGTGAGAATGAGGGATAAAAGGGCTAACAATGTAATAAGGAGTAATGGGTTTTTAACGCTGGTGAAGAGAAGGTTCTCTGCAATAAATCTTGAGGCGCCGCTCCTCTCCAGAGCAGAACCAAGGGCAATTGCACCGCCATACATCAGGATTATTCCCCAGTTTACATTATCCTGAACATCGCGCCATTTTATGAGTTGAAGGACAAAGAGGGAAACAATTGATATGATTGCAATGTTTGCAAGTCCGAAATTTTCTCCTGCAAAAATCCATGCTATAATTGTTGCTAAGGTAATGATGGCGATAATCTGTTCTTTAAATGAAATCAAACCCTGTTGCTGGAGCATTTTTTGAATTGCCTGCCTGGCGGAGAGAAGGTCAATTTCTTTGAAGGGGAAAAAGAGTTTGAGCATTATAAAGCCATGAGTTGCAAGAAGCAGGGCTGTGGGTATGCCAAAGAGTAACCATTCATAAAAAGTGATTATCCTGCCTGTAGTTTCCTGCAGTATTCCAACTGCAAGGGGAACGCGCGCTCCCCCCAGGAATGTGGCCACACCCCCTGTTACACAGCCCCAGGAGAGGCAGAGAAATAGAATCTTTCCGAAATTATCCCTGAGGGAAAGATTCAAGTGTCTTGCAATTTCAAGGACAATGGGGAAGGAGATTGCTGCGACAACATGTTCAGGCATAAACCAGGACATCATAAAGGTTAAGAGATAGACACTTAATAAAAGTGTGTATGGGGTCTTCCCGAATCTATTTAAGATAAAAAGTGCTATGCGTGCAGCAAGTCCGGATATCTTGATGGCTGAGCCGAGAATAAAAACGCCGATGAGAAAGAACACTGCCTTATTTCCGAAGAGGGCGTATGCCTCTGAGGTTGACATAACGCCAAGGAGCGGGAGAAGGACAATGGCAAGGAGTCCGGTGATACCTGTTGGAATAACCTGTCCAACCCAGAGGGATACGCACAGAAAGAAGATTATAAGGGTGTTTTTTCCTTCCGGGGCAAGTCCAGAAAATTTCTCTCCTGAGAGTACGAAGAGGAATAAAGCAAATAGAATAATATAAATCAGGGGAACTAATATCTTTTCGCCTATTATGATAATGAGCGGTCTTCTGTCAATTTCAACAAGCACGCTATTTTACCTCACGGACCATAAGATTTCTTCTGATTTTATACATATTTCTGATGGCGGAACTTAATAATTTTCGGGAAAGGGCATCGTAGAGGTTCTCCTTATCCTTTATTTTACTTAAGGTTGATTTTGATAATTCCGCAGGCGTCATAACATGATCCATATTCCCGGGATGGGTCAGATTTATTCTGTGTTTTTTTATTGTCTTTGTTAATTTTTCATATAAAGATAGCAGTTGGTTTAATGGCAGAGGGAAAGACGGGTCTGTCTCCAGAATGGGGATTATTCTCTTTGAGAGAAGGAACTCAATGCCATCAAGGGTGTATTCAACGGGCTCAAGTCCAGCAAAGATGCCAGCAAGAACGCATCCCTTCGGGAAAACCGTTGTGGCATGAAGAAGTGCCTCAATTGTTAATTCATATTTTCTCTTATCTCCAGAGTGCTTCAAGTAATGGCTTTTGTTGTAGCACAGAAGGTCATACCAGATTATGTCAACCCCTATGGCATAAGTCCAGTCAATCCATTCTTTTCTCATCGGCGGCGAGACACGTGCGCCAATGAGAACCTTAAAGTTTTTTGAGATAAGACGGATAAATGGCTGGAGTTTAAAAATCCCGCCATCTTCCTCATTGCTTTTCGCACCCACAAAGAAGACAGTGTCAAGGTCATATTTTTTAAATAAGGGTTTTATCTCGTCCACAAAGGTCTCAATGTTTAACCGCTGGGTCTCCTTTTCAGCGGGTTTTCTATTTCTTAAAGGGGAAAAGAGGGTCTCTCCTCCGCCATGGGGGAAGATAAAGAGAGAGGACCCGCTTGTCACAACAAAATCACTGAGTTTCTCTGAAAAATATGGCTCTTGAATTTTGACACTGTAGTTTTCATTCAGGTATTCAAGATAATATTCGTCCTTTATTCTATGTAACCTGAGGAGTCCACCTTTTTCTTCTACAGGTTTAACCAGGAATCTGACACCATGAGGCATCTTTATTATCTTTGGTTTTTTCCTGAACTCCGTTGGTTCGGGCGTCTCTATGCCCTGAGAAAGGGCTATCAATTTGAGGAGAAAGGGAGAGGTTACCACAGATACACCTTTTCAAATTCAAATATCTTCTTTACCAGTTCCCTGTAATCTATCTCAGGGAATTCTGGTTTCAATCCCCGCTCTTCTGCATGACCCTTAATCGCATAGATCTCCTTCCCATTTATTTTGTCAGAGAAGAGCCCATCTCCGATAAGAACAATTGTTGATGCAGTTTTTATTGAGCGCTTTTCTATAAATTCACGGGCAATCCCATCCAGTGGCTTCTTTATCAAGTGCAATATTTTCTTTCTTTTCAGCATCGTATCACAATGTCGCTATTTTCTATTAAATTGAATAATTCCTCTTTGTTTATGAAATTGACCGGATACTTAAACTTTATGCCTTCTATTTCTTTATTCTTCAGAACATAGATGTTTTTCTTCAGTTCCGTAATCATCTGGAGGGCTTTGTGGACATCGGGTATGTTCTCTGACTTTTTCTCATTCACTCTCAGGACATGCACTGCCCTGTCTGTGAAAACGAAAGAGACATCGTTATTACTTATAGTTAACCCGAGTCCCATCCGGAGGCCCTCGGAAGTTTTTATGTCAGCAAAGGGTGTGTGTTCAAAAATTAATGTAATTTTTTTCTCCTTCATTTTATCTGAAAAACCCGAGATACCTGTGGCAGTTTTTTACCATTTCCGCATGGTCAAACTGACTGCCAAATCTAACATTCCTTATATCCTTTACCCTTCTCTCCCCTGCATTTTTTGAGCAGAGAGATATATCAGCCCCATTCTCTATCAATTTTATAAATTTTTCATCGTAGAGATTGTAAATTCCATCATCCATCAAAAATATTTTCACCTTGATACCCATTTCTAAAGCCGCCTCTGCAATTCCTGTCACAATATTCTTATCAAAATTCTCAGGCCCTGTGGCGAGAAGGATGCCGAGGGTCCTATTCTCAGGCACGGACACCGCAGAATTCCTCATAGTCAATAAAATCAGTAATTGTGGGATGTTTTCCGCAAAGGGGGCATTCAGGAAATTTTTTAACTTTTACCTCTTCAAGGCTTAATCTCTGCGCATTATAAAGCAACAATCTGCCTACAAGGGGCTCTCCAATGCCGAGAATTATTTTAATTGCTTCAGTTGCCTGAAGGGTCCCCATTGTTCCCGCAAGGACTCCTATAATTCCTGCCTCCTGACATGAGGGAACTGCCCCTGGAGGCGGTGGTTCCGGGTAGATGCATCTATAGCAGGGCGACTCGGGCGTCTGAGCAAAGGTTGTCAATTGTCCCTCATAACGAAACATACTTGCAGATATAAGTATTTTTTTCTCAAAGAAACAGGCATCATTGATCAGATACCTTGTTGCAAAGTTATCAGTGCCATCAAGGACAATATCATAGGGTCGCAGAATCTCTCTGATATTCTCTTTAGTTAATCGCGTCTGGTATGGTATTACCTTCACATCCGGATTCAGAGCCTCAAGCGTTTCTCTTGCTGATTCTGTTTTCGGTCTGCCTACATCCTTCGTGAAGTGCAGAATCTGCCTCTGGAGGTTGCTTAAGTCAACGACATCGTAGTCTACGATTCCGATTGTTCCCACACCAGCAGCTGCAAGATACATGCTTGCAGGAGAACCAAGCCCGCCGGTCCCGATGACCAGAACCCTGGCATTGAGGAGTTTTTCCTGCCCCCTTCCGCCAACCTCCGGCAGGAGTATGTGCCTGCTATATCTTTTTATCTGTTCTTCTGTTAATTTCATTTCTATCCTTCAATTATATCCTGCTCAATTGGTTCTACCTTCACGCCCTTTTTCCTGAACCACCGTAATGCCTTCTCAATCTCGGAATGCGTGCCTATAAGTTCAAGTGCTACAAGCCCCATGGTTTCTGATACAGAGGCGCTGCGGATATTAGTTATGACCTTGAACTTCTGTCCGCATTCCCAGATGATTGGTTTTTTTACCAGCGACAGGGGGTAGGTGAGATAAACCTTTGCGGTCTCTTTTTTTTTAGGTGAACCGCCTGCAATTGCAGGAATTATGGATATCCTGTCGCCATCCTTTAAACGAGTATTGAGGTTATCCATGAATCTTATGTCTTCATCATTTACATAGATGTTTATGAATTTTCTCAGATTCCCCTCTTCATCAAAGATTCTTGCTTTTAATCCCTTATAATGCTGGTCCAGTTCATTCAGAACCTCACCTACTGTTTCCCCATTGGCGTGAACCTCGTCTTTCCCGTCCGTCAGTGTCCTTAATGGTGTTGGTATCCTCACTATTACTGCCATATTTTCCTCCCTTATCTTATATTATTTTAAGTTCTTCTTCTTTAATCTTTTTATTCTCCGGATTCAATTTCCATGCCCTGACATCGTTTTTGGTTCCGTTGGATACAGAAATTATAATATAAATGTATTCAGGCCAGGCATGTTCAACATCAAATTCCGATGGAAAAGCGGGATGATCCGGGTGTGAATGATAAAAACCGATGATTTCCTGTCCCTTGTTTCTTGCTATTTCGTCAATCTTGAGAAAATCTTTTGGGTCTATTTCGTATCTGTCCCGTTTCCTGTCAAGGAATTTATTTTCTACAAAAAAAGCCTCCATAAGTTTATGAGAGGTTCCTGTAAGGATTCCACATCCCTCATAGGGATATGATTTTTGGGCATGCTCAATTAATCTCTCAAGGAGTTCTTTTGTAATTTCAGCCATATTATTCCCACATCCTTGTGCTTAAATATTTATCTCCGCCATCAGGGAATATCACTACAATCAGACCCTCATCAAGTTCAGATGCAATCATCTCCGCTGCCACCATTGCTGCACCGGATGATTGCCCCACAAAGAGCCCCTCCTCGCGGGCAAGTCTTTTAACCATATTGTAAGCAACCTCTGTCCCGACGTTGATCTTTCTATCCAGAGCGAGTGGATTGTAGATGCCCGGGACGATTGATGTGGCCATGTATTTTAACCCCTCAAGCCCGTGAAGGGGGCAGTCGGGCTCAACTGCGATTACCTGTATGTTTTTATTGTACTCCTTCACACGCTTTCTTATGCCCATAATTGTTCCACTTGTGCCAATGCCTGCAATTACATGGGTGACCTTTCCTCCGGTTTGTTCAAGAATCTCTACGCCAGTAGATTCATAATGAGCATCTACATTTACAGGGTTATTATACTGGTCAGGGCGAAAGTATTTATCCTGATTTTCCTCATATATTTTCAGCGCAGCCCTGATTGCTCCATCAGAACCCTCAAGGGGATCAGTGTAATGAATGGTGGCGCCAAAGGCCTTCAGAATTTTTTTTCTCTCTTCACTGACATTTTTTGGGACACACAATTCTACCTTATAGCCCAATGTTGCTCCTATCAGGGCGATGGCGATGCCCGTGTTTCCTGAGGTTGCCTCAAGAATGGTCTTCTCTTTTGTCAGTGCGCCCTTTCTTATACCATCGTCAATCATCCACAGGGCAGGCCTGTCTTTCACAGAACCGCCAGGGTTAAATCCTTCCATCTTTGCATAGATTTCAACGCCCTTTTTTCTTTTAACAATATTCCTGATGCGGACGAGTGGTGTTCCTCCGACAAACTCAAGGATCGTTCCCTTTCCGATCAGTGGCTCTTTAACCCGCATGCCTGGAATGATGTCCTTTAATGACTGCATCTTTATTATCCACCAATCAGGAGTGCCTTCCCTTCATTATTGCATCAAAATCCTGCAGTTTTGGTTCAATTATTACTGGCGGCTTCACACTGTTCATAATTGCATCTGTTGTCTTGAGTCCATTACCGGTAATGGATAAGACAATGCTTTCATTCGCAGAAATTTTCTTTTGTGCAAGCAATTTCTTCAGGACGCCAAGGGTTACACCGCCTGCGGTTTCAGTGAAGATTCCCTCCGTCTTCGCGAGCAATTGAATTGCAGAGATAATCTCCTCATCGGAGACATCGTCTCCGCTCCCGCCGCTCTCCCTCATTGTCTTTATTGCATAGAACCCATCTGCAGGGTTGCCGATTGCCAGGGACTTGGCAATGGTGTTAGGTATCACCGGGGTAAAAAGTTCTTTACCCTCTTTGAAGGCCGTTGTAATTGGGGCACAGCCAGTTGCCTGCGCGCCGTAGATCTTTGGCAGTTTATCACCGATTAATCCCAGCATCCTGAGTTCATTAAAGGCTTTCCATATTTTTGTGATCAGTGAACCCCCAGCCATTGGAACAACAATATGGTCAGGCGCTCTCCAGCCCAGTTGCTCTGCTATTTCAAAGGCAAATGTTTTAGAACCCTCCGAATAATAGGGTCTGATGTTGATGTTGACGAAGGCCCATCTGTATTTACCCGCGATCTCACTGCAGAGTCGGTTCACCTTATCGTAGGAACCCCTTATACCGATGACAGTTGTTCCATAGATGCTTGTGCCGAGAATCTTAGCCGGCTCAAGGTCATAGGGAATAAAGATATAACTCTCCATATTTGCTGAGGCAGCATTTGCAGCCACAGAGTTTGCAAGGTTTCCTGTTGATGCGCAGGCAACAGTTGAAAAGTTAAGTTCTTTGGACCGTGTAAGTGCTACAGCGACAACGCGATCCTTAAATGAAAGCGTTGGATGATTGACTCCATCATTTTTAATGTATAATTCTTTTATGCCAAGGGCATCAGCGAGGCGAGTGGCTTTAATTAAGGGCGTGAAGCCCACCTGAAGTCCTACTGTTGGCTCCTTCTCAATCGGTAGAAGTTCACGGTATCGCCACATATTATGAGGCCTTTTCTCTATATTCTTTCGTGATATTTTCTTTGCAATTTTTGCATAATCGTATGTAACCTCAAGCGGACCAAAGCAATATTCACAGACATGATAGTCCTTTAACGGATATTCCCGTCCGCATTCCTTACATTTCAAACTCTTCATGAAGTTCATATCAAACCCCTTTTACAAGAATTTAGTACCCTGTAGCAAGGTCAATTGCTCCTGATAAATTTATATTTGTAGTCTCTCTTTTAATGCCCAGTTCTTCTCCCTTTTTACATAGCTGGCCAATGGTGATTGAATCAAAAAACTCTGCTATTTTTTCCCCCAGTTCTCGCCATACATACGTTGTGACACAACGGTCTGTTAGAATGCACTTCTTCTTTTTTCTGTTTTCATCGCCCACACAGAAGACCAGCTGGATGGGCCCCTCAACTGCCCGTATAATTTCGCCCAGCGTTATCTCCTCTGCTGGTTTTGTCAGTATAAATCCGCCGCCCGGTCCCTTCCTGCTTTTTACTAATCCAGCCGATCTGAGTTTCTGGAAGATCTGCTCAAGGTAATTTGGAGAGATTCGCTGTCGCTTTGCAATTTCCTGAATGGAGGATGATTTGCCGCTTCCGTAGAATGCCATGTCAAAAATAGCCCGCACCCCGTATTGTATGCTTGTATTTACCCTCATTTTAAAAACCTTACAATTTTAATAATATATTTTAATAAAATCTTACTAATTTTGTCAAGTATTTTTTTGAATAAAAGTCAGGGGGTTGATATTTGCTATTTTATTGCTGGCAGTGTAATGCTAAATGTAGAACCCTTATTTATTTCGCTTTTGACATTGATTTTTCCACCCATGGACTGAATGATTCTCTGAACGACAGTCAAACCGAGACCTGTACCTTTGCCCGGCTCTTTTGTTGTGAAGAATGGTTCAAAAATCCTATCGATGAATTCTTTCTCTATTCCCCTGCCGGTATCGGAAAATTCAATGAAGACATTTGAGGCATCTTTTTTGATTAGAATATTTATCTTACCTCCCTCAGGCATGGCATCCCTGGAATTAATAAGGAGATTAACCCAGACCTGTTTTAACTGATTTACATCAGCCATGACCTCTACGGGATCCTCCGTTGGTATTACCTCAGTTGTAATCTTCTCAAAGCCCTTCTGGGATTTTACTATTTCAATGGCATCCTCAATGGATTTTTTCACATCTGTCTTCTCCAGGGTGAGTCTCTTCGGTCTTGCAAAGTCAAGCAATTCTCGGATGATTTTGTCCATCCGCTCCGCATCGTTTCTCAAACGGGATATAACATCCGATACATTCTCATTTTTGATTCGTTTCTCAAGGAGTTCAATGTTCCCAAAGATGGCGCTGATTGGGTTGCCCAGTTCGTGGGCGATTCCGGAGGCCATTCTGCCGATGAGCGCCAGTTTTTCCGCCTGTACCAATTCATTGCGCGTCTTTATCAGTTCCCTGTTCATTTTTTCAAGTTCCTCTATTTTCTGGGAGAGTTGTTCTTGCTTTGTCGCCAGTGCCTCCGCCATTATATTGAAGGCATGGGCAAGTTCAATCAGTTCCTTGCCTCCGGAGGGAGTAAGTCGTTCTTTCAAATTTCCTTCTGCTATCTTCCGTGTATAAGAAATCAACGCCTGCACGGGAGTGACAATTCTTCTCCTGAGTATAAATATCCCGAGGAAGAGGATAAAGACAGAACCAAGAATTATATACATAATCAGAAGTTTTCTGTAAATTGCCTTTCTTACCTCAGATTTATCCTGTTCAATTTTAATCCTTACAATGCCCAGGGGGGTGTCATTTTTTATAACCGGGATGTAATAATGAATAAAGCCCCTGATTATTTTCTTCACCGGTTTTCTTACACTCAGTGCGGTCCTTGCAAAATTAAATTCTTCTTCTAACATAATATCATGAAAACCGGAGATATTTTTTAAGTCCTTATCCACTATGGCCACTTCCCTCACATTTGTATAATAACCTACTTCAGGGGTTATTGAAGTTAGTGAAAATCCTTTCCCTTTTGCAAGACGGTTAACCGTTTTACTTATTGTTTCAGCAATAATATCTGCCCTTGAAGGTATTTCAGCCTTTGATGTTGCCTCAAGAATACCCAGGGATATTATTCCAATTAACGCAATTGTTACAATCATCAAAAGAATTAAACTTATAAGAATCTCTGAGGTCAAGGAGAGTTCAAAATTAAGTCCCTTTCTTTTCATACTAATACCTGAACCCCATTAAGAGATCCATCCATCCTCTTCCGATAAGGAGGAAGATAACTGCTCCCAGGGAAAGGAATGGTCCAAAGGGTACCGGCGTCCGGGAGCTCTTTTTGTTAAGGATAAGGAAAAGGCTTCCAATTACCGCGCCGGTTAAGGAGCCAATAAGGATTGTGAAGATAACACCCTTCCAGCCAGTTTTATGTCACCTCCACCCATGCCCTCTTTCTTTGTAAGTAACTTATATCCCTCTGCAACAGAGAGAAGAAAAAAGAAGCCCAGGCCTGCACCAATGAGTGAATTTTTGAGCCCCGTCTCAGTTATAAACCAGGAAGTTAGTATTCCAAGAGGGATGCCGGGATAGGTAATTACATCGGGAATTATGTAATGCCTGAGGTCAATAAATGTGACAACTATAAGTGATGAAACAAAGGCAGAGTAGAACCAGAATTCTGCTGTATGGAGCGGAGGAAAATCTATTGCAAGAAGAAGCATAAGTCCTGCTGTGAGCCCTTCAACCAGTGGATACTGGAGTGAAATCTTAGACCCGCAGTATCTGCACTTACCCATAAGGATAATGTAACTGAGAATAGGGATATTGTCATACCATGGAATATTGTGTCCGCAGGAAGGGCAGCGGGAGCCGGGATATACTATTGATTTGTTCTCAGGAAGGCGGTATATGCAGACATTCAGAAAACTTCCGGTGATCAAGCCGAGAAGGATGGGGATGATGTAGTTATAAACCTCCACATCAGTTTTTTTATTATACAGGGAAGGGACACAAAATTAAAGATAAATTGGAAAGTCAGGGAAAAAACTTCTTGTATTTTGGATTGTATAGTATATAATAACCCGCATGATCAAGGATAAATAACATAATTTGATCCAGGAGGCCTTTATGGAGGACTATAGAGAGAAGAGTTTCTGGCTTGCATCTACAGAGTATCAGGAAAACGAGCCATTAAAGGGCAATGCGAAGGCAGATGTTGCCATTGTTGGAGGTGGTTTCACCGGTCTTACCACGGCTTATTTTCTTAAAAAATATGAGCCCGGTATTAATGTCGTTCTTCTTGAGAGCGAGGTTATTGGATTTGGAGCAAGCGGAAGGAATGCGGGATTTTCCATGACGCTCTTCGGTTTTACTTTAGGTATAACTGCCCTCAGGTTTGGTAAGGAAAAAGCCCTTGAGGCCCACAGGTATATGGAGAAGGCAGTTGACCTTGTCCAGCAACTTGTGAAGGAGCACAACATTGATTGCGATTATGAACACCCTGGGTTTTTGCGCGTTGCCACCACTCCTAAATTTGAGAGGAGAATTAAACACGAGATAGAACTGGCGCACTCGCTGGGAATATCCGGCATTGAATGGCTTGACAGGGAAAAAACCCTTGAGCAGGTTAATTCTCCGCTCTATCTGGGGGCATGGTGGGAGCCGCGCTGCGGAATATTAAATCCTGCAAAACAGGCGAGGGGATTGAAGAAGATAATTGAGGCAAAGGGTGTGAGGATTTACGAAAGGAGCCCTGTTGTTGAAATAAAGAGAAATGGAAGATTTATCCTGAAAACTCCGGAGGGCTCTGTGGAGGCAGAGAAGATTGTTCTCGCCACCAATGCTTACTCCCACCTGATTCCACAGCTGAAGCGCAAGCAGGTGCCTGTATTCACTCACATTGTGCTCACAGAGCCATTGCGAGAAGAGCACTTCCGCGAGATTAACTGGAGAAACAGACAGGGGATAGAGGATGCGAGGAATCTCGTGCATTATTACCGCCTCACAAAAGATAACAGACTCCTCATGGGTGGTCGTGATGTTTCCATTGCCTTTGGAAAGAATATGGATAAGGATCTGAATGAAAAGACATTCAGGCAACTTGAGAATGACATAGTAAAGACCTTCCCTCCCCTCAAGGGAATCAAAATTACTCATAGATGGGGTGGGCCCGTCTCTGTGTCCCTTGATCTGGCGCCAGCAATTGGGTTCCTGGGGGATAATCGCGCTGTATATAGCATTGGGTGCGTTGGACATGGCGTCTCCCTCACCCATATGAATGGCTGGACAATCGCAGATCTTCTCCTTGAGAAAAAGACCGAGAGGACAGAGGTCTTCTTTGTTAACAGGAAGGTAATTCCATTCCCACCCGAACCATTTCGTCTGATTGTAAGCAAGGCAATAAAGGGCTATCTCCGCCTGGAGGACAAGATTCTGGATTCAAGGTACAGGTAGATAAGTTGATTTATTTCCCATTTCCTTTATCTCACCTGCGAATCCGGCAGAGATAATCAATTTAAACGCCTCATCAATTGAGATGTCAAGATACCGGGCATCCTCTTCCGGAATCATACAGAAAAAGCCGGATGTGGGATTAGGGGTGGTGGGGATGAAAATCTTTAAAAACCTCCTCTCCGCGCCCTCAAATTTTTGTACAGTTGTCCCTGTTACGAACCCGATGAAATACATTCCCTTACGGGGAAATTCCACCACAACCACCCTTGAGAAGATAGAACCCTTGTTTGCAAGCGTTCCCTCCATCAACTGTTTTACGCCATGGTAAATGGTGCGCACAAAGGGTATTTTATTCACTAAATTCTCGCCATAGATTAGCACTCTGTTTCCGAAATAGTTGCTTGCGAGGGCGCCCACAGCGATTATCAGGATCAGGGCAATAATTACACCGATGCCGGGAAAGGGGAGATAGGTTTTTGGGTTAACTATTTGAGGCAGGATGTTCAATGCACTGTCAGTGATATTGATAAATGCCTGCAGGACAACTATTGTTATCCATAACGGGATAATCACTAACATTCCCGTAAGGAAATATTTCTTAAAAATTTTGTTCAGTTTTTCCTTTAGCATTTTTATTTCCTCCTTAAATTAAGTTATCTTAAAAGTATAGAATAAAAAGATAACCTGAGCAAGACCTTTCCCTCTCCTGCATTAAGCATCTTTTTTCCATGATAACCATAATGAGAGGCAGGGTGATGGAGGCTCAAAAGTTCATGAACACAAATCCCCCCGCCCCC
>FWWL01008356.1_pt1 | contig 13350 bp, 15 predicted proteins | sample 2228331 | NCBI WGS metagenome assembly FWWL01 (sample SAMEA103939775, study PRJEB20133) | metagenome | reverse complement strand
CGTTCCTATAAGCATACATTGTCATGATGACTTTGGATTGGCAGTTGCAAACTCGCTTGCTGCCATCGAGGCTGGTGCTAGTTGTGCACATCTTACAATGAATGGAATAGGAGAGAGGGCTGGGAATACATCACTCGAAGAGTTTGTAATGGCACTCCATTGCTTATACAATAGGAAGACTAGGATAAAGACTGAATTATTATATGAGACATCTAGGCTTGTATCAAACATAACTGGTGTGATAGTGCAACCTAACAAGGCTATAATTGGAGAGAATGCATTTGGTCATGAATCTGGTATACATACCCATGGTGTATTATCAAATCCATTGACATATGAACCAATAAATCCAGAGATGGTCGGTAGGAAGAGGTGGATCGAGGCTGGGAAGCATGCTGGAAGTCATGGTATAGCAGCAATGCTAGAAGAGTATGGCTTGAAGCCTAGTAAGGATGAATTAAAACTCATACTTAATAAGATCAAGGATCTAGCAGATAAGGGTAAAAGGATTACTGATGCGGATCTATTAACAATAGCATCTGAGATAATGCGTAGATCTGGTTTAGAAGAAAGGATAAGATTGAATGACTTTGTAGTGACTACTGGTATAAATGTAATACCTACTGCATCTGTAAAGTTAACCTTTGATGGTAAAGAATTTGTTACTGCAGAGATTGGAGTAGGGCCAGTAGATGCTGCATTAAAGGCCATACAAAAGATAACTAATGAGATAGTTAATGTCAAACTAAAAGAATTCAGATTAGAGGCTATAACTGGAGGGAGTGATGCACTTGCAGAGGTTAGTATCAAAGTCGAGGATAGGTTTGGGCATATAGCATCTGCTAGAGCTGCGGGGGAAGATATAGTAATTGCTAGCATCCAAGCAATGATAAATGGTATCAATAAGATAATGCTAAAGAGGATGATGGATAGTAAGGAAGAGAGGCTTAGAGAGTATACCATATAGATTCTTAATTTTTTAAGAGATAAATATTACTCATCTTCATAGCATAGCATGAAGATTGCACTAATTGCTGGAGATGGTATAGGGCCAGAGCAGATGGAGGCTACTAAGGATATACTCTATGCTATAAAAGATATACTAGATCTAAAGTTTGAGATGATAGATGTAGAGGCTGGAGATGAGGCTCTTAAGAGATATGGAAAGGCATTGCCAGATCAAAGTCTAAAGATTATAGAAGGCTCTGATGCCTGTTTAAAAGCACCTATAGGCTCTAGTGCTGCTGATGTCATAGTATACCTTAGGAGAAAGTTCGATCTATATGCAAATATTAGGCCAGCAAAGACGTATCCAAATATTCCAGCATTAATGGATGATATAGATATAGTTATAGTTAGGGAGAATACCGAGGATCTCTATGCTGGATTGGAGTATGAGTTAGATGATGCTAGCATTGCTATAAGGCTAATAACTAAGAAAGCATCGCTAAGGATTGCAGAGTTTGCATTCAAACTAGCAGCAAGTAGGAAGGTTAAGATAGTCCATGCTGTCCATAAAGCCAATCTATTAAGGAAGACTGATGGCTTGTTTGCTTCTTGTTGTAAAGAAGTTGCTAGTAGATATCCTAGCATCCAATATAGGGAGATGTTAGTAGATGCTTGTGCAATGAATCTAATAAGATCACCTAAAGAGTTTAGTGTTATAGTTACTACTAATATGTTTGGGGATATATTATCAGATGAGGCAGCACAGGTAGTAGGAAGTTTAGGAATAGCACCATCAGCAAATATTGGGGATAACTTTGCTATATTTGAGCCAGTTCATGGATCTGCACCAGATATAGCTGGCAAAGGTATAGCAAATCCATTATCGTTGATATTATCAGCAAAGATGATGTTTGAATGGCTAGCAATGAGAGATGCTAGATACAAACATGCTGCAGATATGCTAGATAATGCTGTAAACAATGTATTGAGGAAGGGTATAAAGACTCCAGATATAGATGGCAAAAATACTACTAAAGAGGTTAGAGATGCTATGATAGATGAGTTAAGGGGTTAATCGCTCAGTATCACGAGGATACAGTACAACCTCTCTTATATTACTAGCGTTGGTTAATACCATCATCAGCCTATCAAATCCTAACCCCCAGCCTGAATGTGGAGGCATGCCCCATTCAAATACTTTGAGATGATCAGCAAACTCTTCTATCCTAAGGCCTTGCTCTCTCAATCTATTCTTTAATACTGTAGGGTTATGTTCTCTCATACCTCCAGATGCCAATTCTAGATATCCATACTGTAGATCAAATGAGTATGAGAGCTCTGGATCATCTTCTCTAGCATGTATGTAGAATGGTTTCAGTTTTAAAGGCCAATCAGTAATAAAGTAGAACCCTTTATGCCTCTCTCCTAATAATCTCAGACCATGATCTGGAAGATCATCCCCAAACTCTATGCTTATATCTCTCTTTAACTCATCTATCACTTCTTCATACTTTAGCCTCTCAAATTTTGTGTTAAACTCATACTTTATACCTAATTCTTTTAATTCGTTTGATGCATGCACTTTTACATAATTTATAACATAGACTATCAAATCTTCAGCAATCTTCATTACATCATCAGCATCCATGAATGCTGCTTCTATATCTATACTTATGAACTCGTTTAGATGCCTAACAGTATGAGACTTTTCTGCTCTATAATATGCTGCTATCTCAAATACCCTATCCAATGCTAAGGTAAGTTGTTCTTTATACAACTGAGGACTCTGAGCAAGGTATGCTTCTTTATCAAAGTATCTCAGTTTAAATAGATTTGCCCCACCCTCGCTTGCACTCCCAATTATCTTTGGAGTATTTACCTCAATAAATCCATGGTTTATAAGAGATGCTCTTGCTGCTTGTAATGCATGACTCCTAAGTTTGAATACTGCTAGTGTATTAAGATTTCTAAGATCTAATGCTCTAGCATCCAATCTAACATCTAATCCTGCTCTTACTCTTCCAGTTGGATCTAATGGCAAGGGATGCATTGCTCTAGATAAGATCTCCATATCCTCCATCTTTAACTCTAAAGGATATGATTTTGATCTACTCTTTTGGACTATGCCAGTTATAGCAACTACACTCTGTTTTGTTAGATCATTGATAGGAGCATTAGATACTACCTGAATTGATCCATGGACATCATTGACTATCAAGAATGTTATCGAGCCTAGATCTCTAATATCACTTACCCAACCAGCTATCCTCACTCTTTCTCCTATGATATTCTCATTTATATCAGAGGTATAATGTGTTCTATGTATATTCATACAAAGTGTAGATCATACTTAACATTTATTCTTTTCAGTAAGTTGCTCTCTCATCATAGAGATATATATAGTTGTAATCAATTATCTCTGTGCAATCATTGATAGTTAGGGATCTTAAGGCATATTACTTTACACGTAAAGGATCTGTAAAAGCATTGGATAACATAAGATTTGAGTTAAAGAATGGAGAATCTCTAGGAATTGCTGGAGAGTCTGGTTCTGGTAAGAGTACTCTAGGATTAGTACTGATGAGGATGCTACCAAATCCTGGAAGGATAATATCTGGAGAGGTATTGTTAGATGGAACCAATATAATTGGATTGAGCGAGAAAGAGTTTAATGCAGAGTTTAGGTGGAAGAGGATAGCAATGGTATTTCAAGGTGCGATGAACTTCTTAGATCCAGTTTATACAATAAAGGATCAGTTGTTAGAGATAATGAAGTATCATAATTATAAGGGAGATCTTTTGTCTAGGGCAAAAGAGGTTATAGATGAGGTTGATCTAGAAGAGTCTGTATTAAATAGATATCCACATGAACTAAGCGGAGGTATGAAGCAGAGGGTTATAATTGCTAGTGCTTTATTATTAAAGCCAGATCTATTGATTGCTGATGAACCAACAACTGCTCTTGATGTATTAGTGCAAGCACAGATAATGAACCTATTCAAGAGGTTAAAGAAGGAGGGCATGAGCATAATTCTAATTACTCATGATCTAGCAATAATATCAGAGATAGCAGAGAAGATAGGGATAATGTATGCTGGAGAGTTGGTAGAGTTTAATTCCTCAAGCGAGATATATAATGAGCCGAAGCATCCGTATACACAGGCATTAATAAACGCTATACCTAGGCTTAGAGGTGAGAAGAGGTTATCGTATATAAAAGGTTCACCTCCAGATCTCATAAACCCTCCTCAAGGTTGTAGGTTTATAGATAGATGCCCTTATGCTATGGATGTATGTAATAAAACTCCGCCTCTAGTCAAGAGCAAAGATGGATATGTTAGATGTTGGCTTTATCAATGATGCTTGCTAAAATGAATCCTAATAACATTAGCAAACCTACAAACCTAGCAAATCTTACTACGTTAGCCATTATATGTACATCAGCATCTTTGATCTTATTCAACCTTCTCATTGCATTTATAGATAAAGGCAATGCCAAGAATGATAATGATGAGTATACTGGAGTCAATTGCAAGATCATACCCAATGCTAGCAGAGCGTAGATACTGCTAGGGAATAGTATGAAGAGTCTAGATGCCTTCTCTTTACCAAGGATTATGACTAAAGTCTTCCTACCTTTACTCTTATCTGCATCATGATCTGGGAATGAATTTATGAATAATACTATTGATGATAGTAAGCCTATTATAGATCCATTGTAGATTGTAGCAAGTGTGATTATATTACTCTGGATATAGAATGTGCCCAACACTATCATGCATCCTTTTACTGCTACAAAGAATTCTCCCAAGCCAGCATTGACTATCTTGGTAGAGTAAAAGTATATTGCAGTTATAGCAAATGCAAGAATTACTGCTATCACTATGCCCTTAATGGCTACGAAGTATAAGCCTATTAGCGAGCCTATTGTAAGCATGATGATTGCTACTCTATAAACATCTTCTGGTTTTAGTAAGCCTTCTGGTAATACACCACTCCCTCCACTAAACTTTGTCCTCTTTGTTATCTTATCTATTCCTCGCTTATAATCATTGTAATCGTTAAGGAGATCAACACTAGCATGTAATGCTACAATCCCTATGTATGTAAGTATAGCATAAGTTAGATCTATAGTATTAAGATGTAAGTAAGATAATGCTAATCCATTGCTAACTGCGATTATAGAAGCAAGTAAGAATTTTACTCTTATTGCTCTTAACCATACTCTAATCAATTAGATCAACGATTCATCGCTAACTGGTAATGGCTTCCTTCCAGCAAAACCTTCATCCTTTCCATGCCAAAACTTTACCTCATCTTCTCCAACCTTCCAGCATAACCATACCTCCTCATCAAACCTTTTACTTGGGAAATCTAGCAAGCCCTCATCCAGACTCTTGATTATTACATTCATACTCTCAATCTCTTCTATACCTTTGTATAGATCTACTAGAGCCTTGTTTAGTTGCTGCTTCTTCTCTATATATGCTCTTAAAGAATTCATTGCTATTGCTCGATTTAACTCAACCTGTAATTCCATTATATACTCTTTTAATCTTATCAATAGCCTAATCTTATTCTTTATATCTGGTAGTATCTTATTTGCTTGCTGTGGTGTATAGTATTGGAACATGATAGATTCATCCATCATAGCCAATTTAATCATTGCTATTGCACATAAGCATTTTATCTAATACTAACCTCTCCAGCCACTATCCTCCTTATAGTATTGTTATCAAGCATTACTATCAATGAACCATCATCATCTATGTTTATAGCATCGCCATCAAACTCTTCATCTAGATACTTAACTCTAACTCTAGTGTTTAATGTAATGCATCTAGCCTTGTAATCATCTATGATCTTGCTAGGATTATCAATAAACTCCAAATATCTTTCCTCTATACATCTTAGAAGCATTCTCATAAACTGTATCCTATCTATATCATGCCCTATCACATGCCTTAAAGTTGTTACATCACCATATACTTTGATCTCTTCAATATTCATATTTGCGTTTATTCCAACACCAACAACTACATAGTTTACCCTATCCATCTCACTACTCATATCAAGTAGTATACCAGCAACCTTCTTACAATCTAGCATTACATCGTTTGGCCACTTGAGTTTAGGAGTAAGATTTAGAGTTGCCAATGCATCTATTATAGCAAGACCTACTGCTAATGGTAAGAGAGTTATCCTTGTTAGTTCTATGCTTGGTTTAAGGATTATTGAGAACCATATTCCTCCCTTTGGAGAGTACCATTCCCTTCCAACCCTTCCCCTACCTTTAGCCTGTTCCTCTGCAATTATTACTGTTCCTTCCTCGTATTTATTAGCATATTTAATTGCTAGATCTTGTGTAGAGTCTATTCTCATCTTATGGATTATATGTCTGCCTATGAACTTTGTCTCTAATCCATCTTGGATCTCCCATGATAGCAATAGATCTGTGCCTTTCTCAAGCCTATAGCCCTTACCTTTTTTAGCGCTTATTACATAGCCATATCTCCTAAGCAGTGAGATATTCTTCCATACAGCCTCTCTAGTTATATTTAACTCATTACTCAACTCTTCTCCAGATATATACTCTCTAGATTTTTTCAATATGTTGAGTATCTTTATGGTCTTCTCCATATCTATGATAAAGATTCTAGATCCTTAATGCTAGATAAGATATTCTCTCTATCCATAGCATCTGGATAATATTCAAGATACGATCTTAGATCTTGAATAGCATTAGCATAATCTTTTAATTCTAACCTTGCTAGAGCCCTATTCTTATATATAGGAGCAAACCTATGAGGATTTATTTCTATAGCCTTACTATAATACCTTTCAGCATTTACATAATCTTTAAGCTTGAAGTATAGATTGCCTAAAGCTCTATATGCTAGATAGAATCTATCATTCAAGTGTATGGATTCTTCATAGCATTTCCTAGCAGTGCTATAATCATTTATATCGGCATACAAAACTCCTAACATATACCATACTCTAGCATTATTCTCATTCTTAACATCCTCAAGCAATCTAATCCCATCCTCATACATTCTTAATAATCTTAACCTTTCTGCCTCAAATACTGCTCTATTAGATCTCAAGAACTTTAGATCATCATTAATATAAATACTCATATCATCTGGAAGTAATAATAATGTAAGATTATCATCTTCCTTCCATAAAGAATTAAATTTCTGCTCATCAATTGAGCCAATCTTATCTGGTTCTGGGATGTATGTTATGATCTTTCTCTTACTTTCATCATACCCTTGTATAACAAGAGCATGCTGAACTACATCCTTGATACCTGGCATTATAACTATAGGAGGCAAGCCTTGATCTATCCTCTTCTTAAGATCTTTCATACTACCTTGATATATGTAACTCTTGAATCCATGCTTCTCTGCTAACTCTATACCTTCGATCATTATGCTAGCCTTTAGATCAGGATATCTACGTGCTATACTCTTTGCTTCATCTAATGGTATCTCTTGATGCCAATACTTTGCTATCACGCTTATTACCAATGGCAAGCAGATGTTATCCTCATCTTCTCTAACCAATGGTAGTTCAAGCATCTTTACTCCTTGCATACTGATAAATATATTATTAACAAATAAATACTATATGCCATGAAGAGATTGCTCAAGCTTATAAGTATTATGAGAGAGCATATTCATACCATAGATATCTACAATATATTTGGTTATGATGAAGGGGAAGAGATTATAAAGTTATTGTTAGATAATGAGATATGCAGTATAGATGGAGAATTAATAAGATTTGAGGAGCATGCTAAACTAAAGATGGCAAGTATTGCATTAAGATCTGGCATAGATATAAAAGAGATAGCAAAGGTATTGACATGGAAAGATTTTGAGAAATTTGCTAGCATGATACTTGAAGAGCATAGATATACAGTTTATAATTCGTTTAGGATCAATAGATTGGAGATAGATATATTAGCAATAGATGATCTAGCATTGGTAATAGATTGTAAGCATTGGAAGTATAATAGTAATAGCAGATTAAAGGATGCTATAAATAAGCAGATATTGAGGATAGATCTATTACTAAAGAGCAATAAGTTTGATATAGAATATGCCATACCTTTAATATTGACACTATATGAATCCATACCATTCATAGATAATGTTCCCATAGTCCCTATAGACAAGTTTTCAAGCTTTATAAATGAGTTTAAAGGTTATCTAGACTCTCTACTAGTAATCAAGGCTTGATCTTCTAAACTAATAGCATTGTTATATACACAATGAGAGTTAATGCTAATGTTATCTTTGTTAGATTTAAAGATTTATCTAAAGCCTTTGAATAATCATCAAACTGATCTAAGCCCATAACCCTTACTCTAGCATTGGATAATGTTACTGTAACATCTGATGGTTTCAATCTAGATATTGCAAGTCTAGATAGTACTATGAATGCATTGCTAAGATAATCCCAATTACTTATCGTTCCTAAAGTATAGTAGCCTTGTCTATTCCTTGCTCTCCCAGAAGTTTGATGGGTATCTGAGGTGCATATCTCAAGCATGTTAATCCCATGCTCTGCTAAAGTATTTATAATATGCTCTCTTAAACCCTTAACAATATTATTTGCATCTGCCCATGCTAATGTATATATTTTATCATTAATCTTGGTAGCGATTACTCCTAAACCACCATCTCCTATATCTTGTTTAATCTCAAATTGAATCTCTCTTGAGTTTGCTGAGCCTATCATAAAGTTATACTGCTTAGCTTTATTTAATCTATCTAAAACCATCTTACATGCCTCTATCATATCTGCTCTATCCTCATTATTTAGATGCTCACCTAGTGAGTTATGAGTATCTATCAAGAATGGATTCATGCTTAACCTCTTAGCATAAGGCTCTATAGCATGCTTTACCCCTTCATCTATATCTTCCATACCATGAGGAGATAAGGATAGCATTAGTATAGCATTATCTCCATATGCCAATCCAGTAACTCTAGCCTTGTTAATAGTGCATATTATAGGCTCTGTGCATGTATAATGATTAGCGATAATATCATAGTTGCTTAAACCCTTCAAGTAATTCATAACCTCTTCCTTAGAAGGAAGATTTAGGGCATGATCTGATATGCTATGCATAACCATAGCATTGATACCTTGCTTATAATAAAAGTCATGGATCATTGATGGTAGTTTGCTACCTCCAACGGGGTTGAAGGGGCCTGGATGAACCTCAGGTAGTATTATAGCTGTATTTACATCCCTGAATAACAAACTCATAGTTCTAACATTAGCATACTCTGCTTTATTGCTCATCATCTCTTCCATTGCTCTAGCATCATTTTCAGTCCATGCCAATAGATATGCTTGTAATAATCTAAAAGTACTCTCAACCCATGGTCTACCTGCTTTATCAGCAAGTATACTCCAGATTATTGCTATGCTAAGAAATATGGAACCAAATACTAATCCTTGGATATCAAATAATGATGTTATCTCTTCAGATGCTAAGAAGAATAAGATAGGCATTATAGGTGCTACAAAGAATGCTTTTAATCTGGCTCCAAATACGGATCTAAATATACTGATTCTAAAGCCTATTATTAACATCATACCAGCAAGTATGTATCTCTCAGTTGTATGCATGAAGATATTATTAGCAAGTACTCCTAGCATTATAGTAAGCAAGTAAAAGATCATGGCAAATGCTCCAACATGGTATATCTTTGATAGATTCGTCACTTCTAAGTTTTTGAGCAATCTATAATCTATCCATGTTGCTAGATATACTGCTAGCAGTGATAATGGCACTCTATATAATAACTTAGAGTCATCAAGATTGGCTATAATTGATGCTATTCCAGTCGCTATAAGCATTATAAATAATGATGTTTTATGTGAAGATGGATTTATTAGAGTAAGATAGAATCGTCCATGTATCTTTCCTACAGAATCGCTCATACTATAGGGAATAGTATCTTGATCAATATAGATATGCCTATGAATCCTATAGCAATTGCAAACACATACTCTGGCTTGATTTTATAACCTTTAGTCTCGTCTTCAAAGAATCTTAGCAATCCTGCACTTGATGCTGGTAGTGGTGCTGATCTCTTCTTGCTACTGCTCATGCTATTATCTAGCATGAGAACAAAATAAATCTCTTTCTATGTGTTCATAAATATTTAACATTCTTATGAGTATAATAGATAACAGACACAAGGTTTAATAGTATTTATTTTTTTTAACAGATATATGGTAAAGAATCGCAGTAGATTGATACCTTCATTACCCATGCTCTCAGTTGCTGGGATAGTTTTATTCTTATCATATGTATATAGTTCATCTATACTAACGCTCATTGGATTAGGATTAGCCTTCTGGGGTTCTATACTCTACTATGTTACATCTTCTAGTTATATACCTAAGGAGTTGCTTAGTACTCTAGCCTCTTCTCATAGCAATCTTATGATTGATATAGTAACAAGACTTGGTTACGATGTAAAGAATAGCAGTATGATATTCTTCTATCCTAAAAGCTTAAAAGGTCTTAGAGAAGGTCATGTTTTTATCTTTACTAATAATGTAAAGGTTAGCGATATAGGATCTGAATATAGAGAATATCTGAAAGCTTTAGAGGTAAATATATCTGATGATAAAATATTCTATGATAGTCCTAAAGGTTTGCTAATGAAGGCTTCATCACAAAGCCTAGTATCTTTATTTGAAGATAGATTGAATACAGACTTTTCATCTATAGAAATAAAAGATCTTGAAGAAAAGTTAGAAAAGGTGATGGTAGAAGATCTCATGCTAGTCGATTCATTTAAAATGAGTATTAACGATAACAGTGTTGAAGTATATATGAGCGATAAAGAGATATCGAAGTTATGCAGCATGAATATTAATAATCCAAGTTTTTGTACCATCTGCTCGGCTATAGCATTGGCGATAAGTAAAAGTACTGCTAGAGCAGTTATGATAAAAGAGAGTATTGTTAAAGATCTTAGCGTTAAGAATATCTATCTCTTGTTAGATTGATTGTGTTTGCGTTTGTAATAGATATATGGGATATTGGCATATGGATCGCGGTATCTTCAGCAATCTTACTTATAACTACTGAACTGCTGGCTCCATATAACAGCATGATGAGGATTATGCTAGATATTAAGAAGTTAAGAGTAATAGCAATAGCAATAGCAATATTATCTATGACAATAGCTATAATAAGGGCATATATAGTTGTGGGATAGATATGAATTTCGTAAACAAAATTGGTATATCTGTATTAGTATTACTATCTCTATTACTAATACCATCTAACGCAATTAGCATAGAGGATCTTATAGCTGATGCTCTAATTAGCATAAAAGAAGCAGATTCCATCAATGCAGATACATCTAAACTAGTAGAGAAGTTCAATTATGCATTAGTGCTTATAGAAGGTAGATCTGATGATTGTATTAGCAAGGATGATTGTATTAGCAAGGATGATTGTATTAGCAAGGCTAGCCAGATCTTAGAGTCTATAGTAAGTGAGAGCAAGGCTTTAATTGATAATACCAAGAGTTATAATGCAAGCAAGATCTATGCCAATCTATTCTATGCTTTGATAGCAGCAGTAGCAATATCCTACATCTCAGTAGCATTATACAAAATTCTAAAAGATTACCTAGAGAAGAGATTGATGGAGATGGATATCAAAGTTAGGGATGAGTTATGAAATTAAATCCAATTGATATAGCAAAAACAAAGCTATTTGTATCAATACTAGCACTCTTATTGACATTAGGTATGAGTATAGTATACATATCCTCTATAGATAGAGATTATGAGAGGTTTATTAGTCTAAATACTCTAGGTAGTAATAGATCTGTAAGCAATTACTTTCCTAATGATATACCAGTCATAGGTTTGGGAGATGAGATGGAATGGAATATTCAAGTATATAATAGGATGGGCAATGCTGAGTATATAGCAGTAAGAGTAAAGATACTAAACTCTACTCAACCCATGCCTGATGATAAATTACATGCACCAAGTCCAGTTATGCATGTGTATGAGAAAAGATACGTTATAGCAAAGGATCAAACATTAACATTCCCACTACAATGGAGAATAAATATGATAGAAAGGGATGCTGATGTATACATAATAAAACAGATTATCATGAATGATGAGATCATAGATCTAGACGTTAGAAGTGTAGAGGGCAAAGATTTTAGGATAGTGTTAGAGTTATGGAAGTTTAATCTAGAGAGTAAAGAGTTCGAATTCTCATGGTTGGATAATAGTAATGAGTTGAGAAGTGTATGGAATCAGATATGGTTCAGCATAAAACAGTAGAGAATAAGGCTAGGGATGAGTTGAAGGATATGCTAAAAGATCTTGAAAGAAGAGATAGGGATGAAGTACTAGAAGAGATAGTACTATATGCTGCAAGGAGATGTAAGAAGGTTAGAGATATAGTTAGTTTAATAATGAATGATGAGGTTATGAGCAATACTATAAGAGTAGATGAGATACTCAATACAATCAAGAGGCTTGAAAATAAGAATCTAGTATTATACAATTCTAATATAAGATCTTTTAAGGATTATATAGGAGATCTCTATCTAAGTTTTACTCTCTGGCTTACCATAATAATCACATCTCTAACGCTCATAACTATATACATATTACCAGATATAGTACCATGGAGTATCATTCGACTAGCAATAGGGAGTGCGTTTGTGCTATTCATTCCAGGATATACCCTTCTTCAACTATTGTTTCCAAGGAAGGAGAGTAGTTATATAGAGAAGATAGCAGTTAGTATAGGTTTAAGTCTAGCCATCATACCATTCATAGGTTTGTTATTGAATTATAGTCCATGGGGTATTAGATTAGATCCTATAATAGTATCCATAGGCATTACTAGCGTAGCATTAGCATTTGCAAGTATCTATAGGAAATATATAATAAATAAGATATAGATGCTATTCTAGAAGAATATATATGAAATATATTTCAGTAAAAGAATGAATTATTAATAGATGTCATATCATTAAATTGTTAATATGCTATCTTTTACAATAAATAAAGGCAATGTTACAGACGCATTGTATCAGATTTAGAATATTCAATTTTAGAAAAAAATGATTACTACCATTATCAAATAGATATATTTAACTAATAATTACCTTTTATAGATAATTTATATAAAATGTTTATAAATATAAACGATACGTATATATACAATGATAAAGATAATAAAGTTAATGATGGCAAATATTATCAAGAAAACGGTATATAGTAAACTAAGTCTCCAAAATAAGAGAAAAATGTCTATCTACACTGTTCTACTGGCAATACTCTTACTAAGCATATCTATAGATAGAGTAAACGCTTCATACAATT